>Ga0208387_1000014_pt1 | contig 108882 bp, 99 predicted proteins | sample CryBogCBH27Jul09_FD_184611 | JGI IMG/M metagenome (GOLD analysis project Ga0208387, IMG submission 184611) | Freshwater microbial communities from Crystal Bog, Wisconsin, USA - CBH27Jul09 (SPAdes) | ecosystem: Environmental > Aquatic > Freshwater > Lake | place: Crystal Bog, Wisconsin, USA...
TAGATGAACCCACTATTTACAATCACGGTTATTTACCCTATTTTTTAACGATAGAAGATCAAGGTTTTTCAGCGCAGTATTTGTTTACCAAAAAAACAAAACTTTTTACTGCTTTAGCTAGATCAGTCAGACTTTACAAACTCTTATTTATACAAGAACTACTTAAACGTAATCTTTACAACGATAACAGTATTATTTCTTGCGGAGTTAACGTACAAGATGAAGATAAAAAAATGTATGAAGAGTTAGATAATAGATATAAAGGTATGTTTCCTATACTTGTGGATAGCACTATTGATAACCAAAAAAGTCACCTTATATGGATGAATTTTACTTACAACCATGAGTATTTTTCCGAATGTCTATTAAATGTAGTTATTGAGTCGAGCTATACAAATGATCCCTATATTACTAAAAACGGGGTTATTAAAAGCCTTACCAACCATAGTACTAGATTATTTTTAACTGAAAAAACTACCAAAGCTTTTTTTTGGAAACAAATACCGATATTTTTAGCACCACCGGGTTATGTAAAAAAGATAAGAGATATGGGGTTCGATGTGTTTGATGATGTTATCAATCACAGTTATGATGAAGTACTAGATGGTTATAAAAGAATGGTTTTAGTTACAAACGAAGTAGAGAGGCTTTCTAAGCAAGGTTTACACAGTATACTAGATTCTACTTTAAATTTACATAATAGACTTTTTTATAATCAAAACCATATAAATACCGCTAAAAACAGCGTTAACGTTAAGCTTAACAACATTTTAAGCAATTTTATTAAACAGTAGCAGATATACTAAACTAAAAATATTTGCAAGGAAGTTGCTATTTTTTGTTTATAATATATAAATATAGAGTATGAAGAAACTATTAACATTCCTCGCATTGTCATTAATCGCAATCGTTGTAAATGCTGCTCCAGTTAGCGGTGACTTAGACCTCGGATTTACTTCAAAGTTAATCCAACAAGGTCAATTAGTTGGCACTAACTATGCAACAGCTGGCGTTGATACAAATGTATACGGCATTGATCTTGCTGTAACAGCATTTGACAAAGTTAGCGACACAACCACAACTTCAGTTGTAGCTGGTAAAACAGTATCAACAACCGATGCTTCTGGTCTAAAGCGCGTTTATTTCGATGCTGGTTACAAGTTCACGTCCCCTCTCGCTGACTTAACACTCGGTGCTGAGTTGAGACACGTAAATGCAGCAGAAGCCGCTGGTCAAGCTAATCACAACTTCTTACCATTTGTAAAATTAAGTGGTAGTTGGTTTGGTGGTCATCTTAACTGGCAAGGCCGCGCTCTTAACGACACAGTCAATCGCAGCAACAACTATGAGTTCGGTGTTAATACACCAATCAATACGTTCGGTGCATTGAAGGTTGTCCCAGCACTAGTTGTTGGCTTTAACGATCCAGGCGCTGCTACTATTGCTGCACTAAAGAACGTTAAGAAGTACTACCAACCAGGCGTTGGCCTTGAGTTCCATGGTGTAACAGCAAACTTATTTGCTCAACGCACTTCATTAACAGACTCAGCAGCTCAGATTACAGGCTACAACGTCGGCTACAAATTCAAGTTCTAATATTAGAACTTTTCACACCCTCAAACAACTAACCCCTCACTTCGGTGCAGGGGTTTTTTTATGTTCATTAATATGGAACTGAAGTGCTCTATTTAACAACAAAGCAAACTTTTTTAGATCCATACCTGCTTTTTCCTGTATAGCAAACTCTTCTTTAAGAGCTTTTAAAAATGGTTCGGATAACTTAAGAGTCTTAGGATAGAATATACGCTGCTTTTTTTCTAGCATTCCGTATTGTTCCATTAGTTCTTCAAATTTCATTTAACTATATTTATCCCTCTTGTTGGTTAATCCTACTAAGAATCCAGTTATAAGTTTGAGTAAGGCCATACTCTAGAGTATCCTTAGGTTTCCACCCTAGTACTTCTTGGATTTTCCCATTATCACTACATCTACCTACTACACCACGTGGACCGGGTACATGTTTTATATTAATGGATTTTCCGGCTATTTTAGCTACTATTGCTGCAAGCTCGTTTATGCTTATCTGTCTATCACTACCTAGATTTAAAGGTTTGTCATAACTACTTGCCATTAACTGGTGTATACCATAAACACATTCATCTACATATAAAAAACTTCTAGTTTGAGTACCATCTCCCCATACCTCTATTTCATCTGTAGCTTCTGCTACTTTTCTGCATATTGCAGCTGGAGACTTCTCTTTACCGTTGTTCCAACTACCTAGTGGTCCAAATATATTATGAAACCGTGCTATTCTTACCTGTAGCCCATGATTTCTTGCATGAGACATATATAAACGTTCACTAAAAAGCTTCTCCCACCCGTATTCACTATCTGGGTTAGCTGGGTATGCGTCTTCTTCTTTTAAAGCTGGACTATCTGTTTTTGTTTGAGCTTCTGCAGGATATGCGCATGCACTAGAAGAATAAAATATTTTATTACAAGTTTTATATTTTAATAAAGAACGTAATATATTAAGATTAATAGTAGCGCTGTTTTGCATTATATGTGCGTCATTATTACCTGTAAATATATATCCTGCACCACCCATATCTGCAGCGAGCTGGTATATTTCATCTACTTGATTACCGAGTAAGTTATCTACCAAACTTTGATCTATTAAATCGTATAAGTAGAACTCATCTGCATCAGTTTTAGAATATTCAGGGTATTTTAAATCAGCACCAATAACATAATAACCTTTTTGTTTTAAGCTGGTTACTAAATGGGTACCTATAAACCCGCCCGCTCCACACACTATTACTTTTTTATTACTCATATTAATGGTTTAATTTGTTCGTATATTATATTTGCTAAATACTTATAACCCTCGTAAGATGGGTGCGGCTTGTTTTGAGCTATCCATTCCGGTTTAAAAATAATATCATTATCTATAAACGGCAGTTTATACTTTATATAATCTTTTATAGTTTGAGAGCGATAAGCATGATGATCAGGGTCATACGTTTTATGCCAAAAAAAATGTTTAACTCCAAAACTTTTAAACATATCACTCATAGAAGTAAAACACATTATATCTTTATACATTTCCTGTTGCTTAGAGTTTGTTTTAATCCATACCTGATTGATATCTGTACCATCTTTTTCGTCATCGGGTAATGGTATTTTATTTTGAGTTGTGTTTGTAATGTAGTACGGTGGCGGTAGTGTTACTGTACTAAATCTGGGCGCAACCAATCGCCATCTAAAAGGATCATTTTCAGTGTTACGCTCATATGTGTTTATAGGCGATTTTGGTACGTAATATTCAAACCGCTGCCCATCGGTCCATTGTATAATGGCTATAGTTTCTTTCAAGTGTTCAGGTGTTTGGTTACACAACCAATCAAATGTGGTTCTAATAATACGCTCATTACTACCGCACCCCATAGATAGGTTTATTACTTCATCTGCACTTAACTTTTTACCCAGTAAATACGGCCAGGTAATTTTAAAACGTGTAGTGTTAGGATCTACATACGGAGTATACGTATCATCTTCAAAATCATAACCTGCTCCCCAGGTCCAGCAACATCCGTTTGTAAATAAAATCATATTACCACCAGGAACTACCGTCAATAAATAAAGAGTGTCCGTTTTGCTCTTTTGTAATGTTTTTAATAGTATTGAGCAGTGCTGTTGAACGTTCTTGCCAAACCTTCTCTTCAAACAGACCTGGATGAGGATTTATACAGAAAAATATACCTGGATGGTTGACGCTTGCAAAACCCCGAGCCATAGAAACATTTGTATATTTTTTTGCACCATACCCCGCCCATTGCCAGCACCCTTTTAGTTCAACTTCATTTTTTATAAAACCGGTTACCATCCAACCAATTTTAGTGTTATCGTTTATTTTACTTTCTAGTTTTTTAACTAAAAATACTGGTAATTGACAATCAGTCCAAAAACGATTAGCCCACATTTTAACATTACCTTCATTAAAATCATTACCATTTTTTAAGCACCACTCTCCAGGATCATCTCCACCGTTTTGACTAAAAAATATTAAATCTAAATCAGGTAAAGTGTTTGCTATTTGTTCTGCTTGTTGTACACTTAAATTATTCCAATCTACCTTAATAGTAGTAACTCCATTAATATTCATATCTTTGCTTGTTACTACATAGCAATGATAGCCGTTATTAACTAAAGTTTGGGTGAAATTTACACCCCACTTACTACCCGTGCCTAATAATAATGCATTCATATATTGTTATAAAAATCTTCTAAGTCTTTATTTTGAGATATTATTTTTTTAAAAGTAATAGTTTCATGAGACCTATTCTCTTCTAAATAAACTATTTCATCAGTGGCTCTTTTTAATTGTTTTCTATATTCTCCATCTGCATCTACTTCAAAAAACTCTTGACTGTATAGAAAGTTAATGTAGCTTTTAAACTTATCCATTACAAGGTTGTTTTCATTAGCATATTTTTGTAGAAATGCATCACATATATCTTGTACTATTTTCTTGGGTATAGTTCTTGGGCATAACAAGTTAGTAGCATTGTCTGCATGGCATGTTTGAAAATCTGGTATAACAGCAAACTCTTTACATAAGCTGTACAGATTATCGAAATCAAATAAGGTAGGTGTATTAACTGTAATAGAAAGTATTAGCTCTAAGTTATCATTACTGTTTCTGTATTCTACTAACTTAGCAAAGTTTAACCTCCATTTAAAGTAATCAAGATTCGATCTTATCCATTCCCCTATTTCTCCGGTACCATCTAAACTACAGAAAAACTTAATTTTTTTAAAATGCTTAAAACATTCAGTTAGTTCTAAGTCTTTATACTTTATTGTAGATAAGTTGCTATGATATCTTAATATTACGTTTTTTGCGTAATTTTTATCTATTAAGTTCTTTAATACGTCCCAATGAGTTTTCCAAAACATTGGCTCCCCACCAGCCCAATACAACTCTAATAAGTTCTTGAGTATATCTTCATTATTAAACTCGCTATCTATTATCTCTACACTTCTTTCTCTTTCTTCTTTGTTTAACATACCATACTGTAGTGGTATATTGTTACGAGTCTTTTCATTTTGTATTTGTGTAGAATACTCTTCTGTACACATTTTACATTTAAAGTTACAAACATTAGTTCTATAATCTAATGTTTGAGGTAACTGATTGTATGTGCCATCTTCTGATGTGTTCTTTAAAATATCTTCTGTTCTATGAGCAAACTCTGTATTGAAGTATGTTTTATATGTATAAACGTTAACAGTCTTTCCGTGGCAACGCTCACATTCTGATAACGACTCTCCTCGCATCATTTTACGTCTTATTTCTTTCATTTGCTCGCTATTCCAAAACTCTTCTAATGACAAGTTTTTTCCAAAGTTATCATTTGAAACAGCACATAAGCATCTCTTACCTTGTGGAGAAATGTAGGAATGTATCCAAGGAACAAGACAAAATGAGTTGTTATCCTTTAATACTTTATCAGCTTCCATATATTATTTTAATTATAAAATGTTTAAAAATATCTATACCATTAGCTTGATTTCCTAAGAATAAACTATACTATAGTAACATAACTAATACATACTATGTCAAAAGAAGAATACGTTAAACTACAAGCTGTTATCGCTGCATTGCAAAAGACTGTTGAAGATCAAGAAAAGATTGATGAAATCCTTGATCTCTTAAGCAATGCTACAGTAGCTGTTGATGAAGCTGCTAAAACGGAAGAAGAAGCGGTTGATGCTTCTGAAGAAACCGGTAATGATGAGGAAAGCGAACCAAAACCAAAGCAACAATACGTTATGCTTGTATCCGACACTAATAAGATTATTACAAAGGATCTAGTAGGTTGGGTATTACAGATTCCAGAAGATGATGATGTAGCTACTGTTATAGATTCTATTAAGAATGGTGCTTATAACTTTAATGCCTCTAAGAAAGGCCAAAAGTATCCAGTATCATCTATTGGTCAAGCTATTGCTAATGTACCAAACAAGTTCTTTAAGACAAACAATCTAAAGATTAAGACTAAAGAACCTGTACAGATTATTACAACTAATAATGTGTTACCAAGATCTTAAGGAGTAGGCACTATAGCTGGTCCTACTAGAGTTGAACCAGGACCATTAGGGCCAGCTATTGTAGGTGCATCTTTAAGTAAGAACTTTGTTGGTGGTGGTATACCAACAGTAGAGCTTCTACCGTCGCTACGGCCTTCATGACCGATAGCTTTATTATCGCTAACACCAATCTTAGAAGCAGCATAAGCGTTAAATGGACTTGGTCCAACTGGTGGTTGTGCAAGTAAAGTGAGTGGTAAGTTCTTGAATACGTGAGTGTGTGGTTGTGCAATAGTTAATACACCTGCACCAGCTGTATTTAAATCTACCGTACCTGCATTAATCTGCAATGTTACTGCTGTTTCTTTAGTAAGACTACCGCTTACTGTTAGAGGTGGTATGATAACAGTTATACTACCTTGCATATTAGATCTAGAAATAGACCAACCACTACCTGGTGCACCAGCAGGACTTACACCGCCCGGGGCAGCTGGTCCTTTGGCGACTATTTGAGTACTTTCTGTTACTTGGTATTCTATAGGAGCGGTTACGTGATTTACAAACATTTCACCTTCTACGTAAGCACCACCCCCGATAATAACGTTCTTTGATACACCTAAAGTGCTATCTACTACCACCTGTCCACCGATTTTATTTCTTAAGTTTAAAGTATCTGCATCAATGGTAACAAGACTACCATTAATAGCGATTTGACCATCTTGAGAGCCTAGCGTAATAAGATCGCCTCTTACTTCAGTGGTGCCGCTAGCTATCTTCAAGTTACCTAATGTACGTAACTGCATACCACCAGAACCAGCATCAACACTAAACTTGTTCATTGCATGTATGGTATAGTTACCACCAGGCATATCCGGTACATATAGTTCTGCAAACGCTGGAAAGTTATAAGGTCTAGTTTTAAACGTACCTGTAGGCAAATCTGGGGATATGCTTTGTATTCCGTTTAAACCATCAGTCAATATACCAGCTATATCTGATACATAAGCTTTAGCAGTGTTACGCTTTATACCCACTGTTACTACTTTATGTTTTGTGATAAACTCAAAGCTATTACCACCAAACCCCATTTCTTTTTCTTGTTCAGATAAAGGATTCACCACACTAGCTAACTGCGCAGCTAACTTTGCTGGATCGGTTATACCTGTTAAAGTACTATATATGTCACTCCATATTGATGTTGCTTTTGTACTGAAGTTACCAACCTTTAAGAAGTGATCTCCGTTAATGATATTATCACTAGTACGTCCTACATATAAGTTATTATGACCTTTTACAGTCTCAAACTTATCAGCTAGGGTTAGTAACTGAAAGTTCTTAGGATTAAACAGAGCAGTAAAGTAGTTATTCATTTCATGATAACCACCACCGAAATGGGTCACCTTATATGCTTCTCTATCAGTAGTATTAATAAACTCAATAGCAGCTGCACGCTGGTTAATAACCATCTTATTACGATAAGTTAAATGATCGTTTGTAGCACCTTGAGAAGCGTTTTTATCCTTATTTTCAAATGAATCTGGGTAATCAGGATAAGCACTACCTGCTTGATAGATACTGCTAAAATCGTTTTGTCCAAAAGCAGCAGCAAAGTAAACAGGTACTAATGGACTACCATCTCTAAAAAACACCCACACATGTGCACCTACATTAGGAACAGAAAATATACCCTTAGCAGCATTAGAGTATGTAGAGGGTTTATAGAGATCTGAATACTGATTAAAGTTTTGACTGTTTATCTTAGCTGTATTACCAAATGCATCACTCACCGGATGAGATTCAAAATACGAACCAGGTTTACCACCTTTGTTCTCTGGGTCAATGCTAGTTGCTGAAGAAGAGTTAGCATAGTTACTATTAGGTAACCCATATACTAAAGGAGCATCTGATACAGAGTTAACATCTGCATAAGCATTATAATAACCAGGGGTAGAAGCACCCATTATCGGGCTACACTGTTCTGCCCATGGTAACTGAGCTTTTAAATCTGGTAATATTTGACTTAAGTTTTCTCCATTAGGTGTACCTGGAAAAGAAAACGTTTGATCTTGTTTTAACTGATTCCACTTGTTATAAACAATAGTAGATATGTGAGGTACCCATACTTTCACTCTACCACGGTAATCAGGGTCATCGTTCTGTACAACTATGCCTACGTATATGCTATTAAATTGTTCTGTCATGTGTTAGGAGGGTTTTGCACTGTATTAATACTTATCACTGAAGGATTACCATCACTCTTAACAGTACCTGGTATAATAGTAACTTTATTACTATTTAAGTTCGTTACGGCATTATTAGTTTGATAGTTTAATCCTACTGTTGTACCACCAACACTTACTACACTGTTAAAGCCTTGCACGGTAGCTGGTAAACGTTGTACAGTGTTAACAGTATTTTTAAGAAGATTGGTTTCCGTATTTAAAGTACCAGCAATACTACCTATACCCTGTTGTACAGTAGCTACAACTGTCTTAGTAGCTGCTAGCACTCCTTCAGCAGTATTCAGTACACTCTTTGCTGCACTTGCATAGCTCTGTAACTGTTGTAACACCTTAGTTACTGCAGTTGGGTTACCTACATTTAAGCCAAGCAACTTACCTATTGAAGGTAACTGTTTAATCTTATCTTTAATATATTGCTTTACATTAAAGATAGCTTCAGATAACATTCTACCTGGTGTTTTAATAGCGTTGTTAATCTTATCAACTGTATGATTAATGTTTTCAGTAATCTGATCAACATTCCAGTTCGAGTTGTTTTCTAAGTTACCGGTAAGGTTAGTAGCAAAAGGTATCTTTACTTTTAGTACTCCGTACTTTGTCTTAATACCAGCTTGTAAACTAAATGAAGCACCTTGATAAGCTAAAGCTTGACGTAAAAAGTTATTTGAACCTAAACCAAAGCCTTTAGGTGTAACGTTTTGATACAGTTTTAACAAATCGTTATTAAGAGAGTCTAACTCTTTAAACACATTTGATATAACCTTGTTCTGTATAGGTAATGCAATAGGATCTCTACCAAAGTTAGGATTAGTATAGTCTGTATTGTTCGTACCATACGCTAAAGTACCTACCGAGTCTGAAAAGTTTTGATATATGTCAGGATAGTTAGCACTTAACTGTGCTACCACTTCTGGGTGGGAATAAAACATTGCCTGATCCCACCAACCATCTATCCATTGAGGGTTCAAAGCAGATAAAGGTTTAGTTATAGTGAACACTGGTTGTGGTGCTACTATATCAATACACGGATCATTTAAGTGTGTAAAAAAGTCTATTTGAGAACCAATCGGATTAGAAGAAAACTTGGTACTATAATAAGCTTTAGCTATATTGTTCTCATTTGGATACCCTACTGCAGAATATCCAGGCACAACAGTAAGCGTATTATAATAGTCATACGTTTTTATTACTTGTTGTGCACTTAGAGCCATATTATTACTTAAGTTATATTACTCTTTATATCAATGTTATCATTTGCATGTACTCTTAATGCAGTAACGTTGTTTGTGTAATCTCCTTCAGAGAAACTATGTACTACATTGTATACCATCCATTGTCCAAACAGCTTGTTAAAGAACTCATCTCTTACACTACCTACATCTGTTTCAATACTTATAAACGTACCCGCTTCTCGTATTGGAGAACCAAATGCTGTAAAGCTCAATGAAGTATTATAATATAATGCAGAAGTTAATAAAAAGTTTCTACCTTCTGCAAACCTACTAAGCTTATCTGTACTGTAAGAATAGATGTTTCTTAATGCTAAAGCATCTGTTTTAGTTTTGTTTAAAGTTATTAATGTATCAGGGTTAGAGTTTATCTTAAGCTTATTAGCGTAGTTAGTATTGACAAACTTTTTTACATTTTGTATATCATTATTGCTAAAATCTAGTTCAAATATTTTATTTTTTAAATCATTACTATAGCAAGGAGTGTGAATCATGTCTCTAGCGCTATCTAAAGGAGACATATCTGTAAAGTGTATGTTACGTATGTTGCTAGTAATAGGATCTTTAAAGTTAGCAAAATAACTTTTTGAGTTGGAAGGAGATATTTGTAAGTTGTACAAGTATGTTGCACTATCGTCTCCACCAGGCAGTGATAAAGTTATTATTTCTCTTTGTAATGGACCTGCTGTAGCTATAGGCCCTTTCATCTCGATTGCTTTAGAAAAAAAGTTAGTATATGATATCAGTTTCCAATCATTGTCGTAACGGGTACGAGACAATATACATGGATCAGCTCCACCATCAGTACCTACTTGAGAGCTTACATGCTTTTTTAACAAATACTCAATCGTATCAGCCCCGGTATAGTTAGCAGGAGCGGTATAAAATATTTTACTAGAACCTACATCCCATTCACTTGTAAATGTTTGTACACCGTATTTTTGTAGTCCTTTTGTAATAGCGCTTTTAATAGCATTACCAGCAGGTACTTTCTTTTGATCGTCGGTAGCATAAGCCGGGTTAATATCTGAAGGTAACAACTCGTTAGTTGACCAAAGCAAGTTTGTTTCTTGTAGTATTTGATAATCAAACTCCCACAAATATAGTTTAAGTTGTTTAGTTAAAGGTGTTTCTCCTGGTATATCTTCTCTATCATATACTACAAACTTATACTGCATGCCCCAAGTATTATAATCTATTTTTGCATTAGTAGATAGTATTGCACTGTCTTCTATTATACGGAACCTTATATATACTATGTCTCTACCATCGTTTCTAAACTTATAATATTGATTAAGGTTAGCATTCGAAAATACCTTCTGTTCAAATATATTTTGCGGGTTACGTATAACTAGACTTGCTTTCTTGTACCAACAACGAGTATCTTCTTCTATATCCAAAGTAACCATACTAGCTAAGTCCAGTTGAAACTGATTACCTTGCGAGTTATCAAAAATAATATCTAACTGATATTTTTGATTATTATAAAGCTTGGTATTAGATTCAGCAGGTGGTCGACCATTAAATATGGAATCAAAGTTTGCCATTAGCTAGGTTGATTTATTTTTTGTAGCACACTAGACACGTAATCTGGAGTTAAAATTTTCAGCTTGGTGCCAGCTTTAGGAAACTGTATAGGGTTTTGTATATTATTAATACAACATATTAACCACCATAAACCAGGTGCATTGTAAACTTTTTGAGCTATTAACGTCCAGGGCATATTATCTGTTGTTACTGTATATACCGTGTAAGTAGCAGCGTTTAAGTTTTCTGGTATATTAACAGTACCTATTAAGTTATAAAAGTAGTTCTGTATGTTAGGATCATAAACAGTTTCACTATACACATTAAATAAGTTTTCTAAGTTTATTAAACTTAATGTAGGTAATGTAGATACATTATTTTGTTTTTGTCCGTCCATATTATGGTCCTAGTCCTGAGGATTTGAGAGCTGATCGTAAATTTGCTACCGCTGCAGCTGCTGCATTTTGTGCCGCTACATTAGCATTGTTAGCTGCAGTAGCTTCTCCTGCAGTACCGTTTATTACTGTATTATTGTAATTACTTTGAGTTTCTTCCGCAGCTTTTGCAGCAGCTGCAGCAGCATTAGTTGCATCTTCTAGATTTTTTGTTAATGCTTGTTTTGATTGATTGTTTTGATCAGGAGAAGTTATTACATTTATTTTTGCTCCTGAATCAGTCTGATCATAGTTATAATAAAATAAATTACGAGAATTTATTAATAAACTTTGTATGGTTATAGTAACCTTGTAAGCTTCCGGTATTATTTTTACATTTTTACTAGATTCCGCTTTATTTACCGACATCATTTCACCGGTAGTTATATCTACTAGTCTTGTAGTACCTAGATTGTCTACTTTTAATCCAGAAACAACTGCTACTGGGAATCTTTTAAACCCTGGTACTGTTACATCATAAATACAAGGTGGATCCATCCTGCTTAAAGATTTTCTATTAGGCAAGTTTTGATAAGTCAATGCAAATAAAAAGTTCCAGTTATCTAATATATCAGAAACTTTTTCAGTGTTAAACAAATAAAACGTAGTAGTTATTGTGTCTCCGTTTTCGTTTGGTGTAAACATTTTTATAGTTTCTTTTGAAATGCCCGGTGCATTTAAACTAGCTAACGTCTCGGCTGGGGCAGCAAACTGTTCATAAGTTAATCCTGCACTTTGTATTTGACCAAGTATATCAGTTGCGATTTTACCTGTAAATCCACCACTCTTAAATATAGCCGCTTTAGCTAAAGCAGTCACAAGATTTTTATCGTCAACTTTAGCCCAGGATCCTAAGACTGAAGTCATATTTTGTGAACTCAAATAAGGTAAAACGTACTCATTGCCTGTAACTTTACCTTGATATAAACCATAATAAGGGTCGGTTTCACTAAAGCCGCCTGGTTGCGCGGTTCCATTATTTTCTCCTACATATTGATTTAGGTTGTTTATTGCGCTGTTAGCAAATAGCGTAGCTATATTACTTTCAATGTTTTGATCAACACCTGCGAGATCTAATTGAGATTGGGTTTGGGATAAAAATAGTTTAAAAGCATTTAATTGAGAACTAGATGTTAGATTATATTCTATCATTTTTATTCTCGGTACATACTGCCTTACATCATCAGTAGTGGAACCTAAATTTAATGCCCAGTTCCAAGAACCATGTACATCCCACTTACCAACATTTAACAAAGATTTTGCTCCTGTCCCCGCTACAGATACTCCCCCGGTGCTTTGCATATCTGCAGTTATGCTATTAGCCGCATCAAGTTGTTGAGTTTTTGTATCAACATCTGGACTATACCCAGCAACTGAATCTTGAGGAAATAAGTCGGCCATAATATTACTTAAGCTAGAGCTCTCCTTCTATATAACATAGTATCCGTTATTATACGCGAATTGGTTATAGGGCTACTATTTGTTGTTATATTAATACTACTATTATTATTAGTACTGCTACTACTCATAACACCAGCTGTATTTGCTGTAGCAGGTTGATTAACAGGGTTTTTTAAGTTATTTTCTAACTTACTGCTTATATCAAGCAAAGTTTTATTAACTTCACTTAATAACATATTAGAATCATTATTTATATTAGTTACGTTTGAAATAGTTTTAAGCTCTTCTGAAGGTAAAGCTGTTACTGTGGTTTGCTTATCAGTACTAGTAGAAGAAAACAGAGAAGTAAGTTTTTCTATTGCAGGGGTGGCTGCAACACTATCAGTATCTTTTATTTTATCATTAGGTATTACAGTACCATTATTACTTGGAACAAATACTTCCGGTCCTTCTTCTCCTACCACAATAGGTACGTCTTTTTTTATATCCCCACCTTTTGCAGCACCTCCCAGCGTTGACATTTCTTCGTATGTCCAAGCACTAGCAACATCTGCAACTGGGTTTTCAGGTCCGCCCAATAAAAGATTTGTAGCTGCTGAAACAAGCAAAGGTAATAACATTTGCGTAGCAGCTTTACCTGCTCCTTGCTCAATCCCAGTTAAAATGTTAGTATTTAAACTAGAGTTTGGCGATTGATTTCCTTCTTGTTGTTCTTTACCTGAGTCTTTACCTGATGAAGTAACATTTCTTAAAGTGTTTATAAAAGAGACTGGAGTTGCCGGTTCCTCTTCAGGTAATACTTCAAGTTCTCCTGGCCTTGGTGCTTCAGGTACAGATGTGCTTACCGTCTCAACTGAGGATGAGGGTACCTTACCTGCTGTAGAAGTATCATTTTCACTTGTTAATGAACGCTTTTCTGTTAATGCATCTTTTATTGCCGCTGCCAAGCTGTTTAATACTTCTGGCTTAATATCTACTATTGAAACTTTTATCTCTGATGCTTCTTCGCTAAGAATAGCGTTATCTTTTGTTACTGCTTCAGACGAGCCTTCGTTTTCAACATTGTTTACTGATTTTTTGTTTTTACCTCCTAGACTATCTTCCCTATTAACTGGTACTATAGACATATCAGTCTTAACCGATTCTCCTGTATTATTTAAATTGCTTTCCGGTATTATATCTCCTGACCAATAAGTTTCGTAAGCTTTTTTTCTGTTTTCATTAGTCTCGTCGCTTTCCCGTCTCTTATTCTCTTGTTCATCTCTATCTTTATAAATTTGCTCTCTTGCTCTTTTCAGGTCATCAGCTTTCTCTTTTTCTTTCCCTGCAAACATGCCTGTTATACTGTTTATTACAGATTTGTTTACAGATTCTAATATTTCTTTACCGCCTAAAAAGCTTAATATACCTTGTATAGAGCTTGGTATATATCTACTAAAAAACCCCTCTACTTGACTTAACCTAGATTTAGTTGCAGTTTCTACATCTTGGAGTTTTTCTTTTTCTCCGCTTTTTTCAAAGTTTCTTTCCTTTTCCGATAATATTCTTAAAGCCTCTCTTATGACTTGATCCTTTTCGTATATTTCTTCTAATCTACCTTCTTTATCTGTAGTAACAAAAGAAGATGCACCAGAAACACCAGATATACCTTCCTTAACACCAGTAGCAACCTGCTTACCGATCTTATCTACTTTTTCGTTTAACTCTCCTATTAAATCAACCAGGGATTTACTTTGTGCACCTAACTTGCTACTTTTAGTTAAAGCATCCGCAAGCTTACCTATTGCTTCAGTTAAAGAAGCATTAGACTCTAATACCTGTTGATCAGTCTCTTCGGACATAAAAATACTTAGGTATTAAACTGTCCTTATGTCACTCGGATAAAAAGAAATCCGCGTTAATAAAGAACTGTACCTCTGTATTGTCGTTAGCTAGTGCTTTAGTAGCATTATCTTGTATGCTTGTTACTTTACCTGCAAAACTTTGCATAGAAGTAAGAACAGTAGCTGGTAACTGCTCTATTAAAGTTATACGATCTTTATACGAAAAAGAGCTAAAGTTTAAATCTGTGTCCTCGCTTTCTCCTACTATCCAGATGTTTTTAATATATTTGCATAGACTGTTTAAAATAACTTCTTGAGTGAGCATATCAACAGTTAGAGTTTTAGGCTCTAAATTACCTCTTAACTCTTTTTCCATGTTATAAGCATCTTCAAGGGTAGGTACTTGTACTTCTATTTTTACTCCACTATTAACAAATGTTTCATTAACCGGTAATGTTACACTAGTAGCTGCTTGTATACAGTTACTAAAGTCAGCATTTTTCTGTTTTATAGTTGTACCTAGAATATCTTTTCTTAGTGCAAGCAATACAAAAACTCTGTCAATAATGGTAAGCTGCTTTATAACATCTGGTTCTAGACAGTTATCTTTAATAATATCATGTGTTAATATAAAAAACTTTGTATTATATATTACATTATCTCTAACACAGGTGTACAGGCTTTTATGTTGTTTAGCTGTAACAGGTTTAAACTTTACACTTCTTTGTAGTGTAGGCAAATAAACATCGATAGAGTTTTTTTCAGCAAGGGTATTAAGACTTGCTAGGAAATCATTTACATTAGGCATAAAAATACTTACCCGGTATTCTTAGAATCCTAGCTCTGAGTTAGGTGTGCTAGTCGGTGGATTAAATCCAGGTGAAGGGTTTTGAGTATTATTTTTAGCAGCTTCAGCTTTATCCTGCATAAAGTACATCCAATAAACCTGTATTTCAACAGGAGTAATACTATCTACGTATTCTGGGGTAAAATCTAAATGTTTAACAGCATTGTATAAAGTTCTATAAATGTTGTTTAAGTTCTCTGTAAACAAGAACTCGATCATCTTTTGTAATACTTCAAAAGTAACACTACATGAAAGTCTCAACAACGTTTTATCATTTGTAGGATCCTTTACTAATATTAGGTCTATTAAGTTAAGTTCTTCTTCTTTAGCAACTATACTTTTTATAAGCTCGTTTACAACGGATTGAGGTAATGAGTTTATAATCATTGTTCTTTCGTTTAACGGAAAATCCTTAAAATCTACATTTAGGGTATCTGTCTTTATGTTATCTATATAAGACGCTAATACTACAAGTATATCTTTGTTATTACTAAGAAAAACATGTTCATCTCTCACTTTATAACTAGAATACTCTACAGCAATGTCATCTACAGTTACCTTACCGGATTTATTAATATTTTTAACCTTGGTAATGATAGTATCAACTGGTATTGTATAGTTAAAGGTAGTTTTATCCGGTAATGTACATTTTAACTTTAAATCCGGACTAACACAGTAGTTGCGTACAGTCAACAGCAAATAAAGCTTATCTTCAAACGTTATATCTTTACCAACTATATCCGGACAAAGATCCTCTAGTATAGAGTTGTATTGTTGTAAGGTTTCTTTCTTATCAGTGTTGTATAAGCTTTTAACAAGCTCTCTATATTGTTTATAACAGAGCTCTTTTATCTGTACTTCTAGTTGTTTACTAGGGAGATAAGCATTTAACTTAAAAGGCATTGCCTATTAACTTATCGAGTATGTAGAATATAACCACGTGGTTTTTATACTACGAACACCTGCTTTAGAACCACCGTAGTTAAAGTTTGCAGCTGCAACACTTATCGGTACGGCGTTTTCGTAATAAATTCTTTTACGACTTACAAAGTCAGAATCACTACCTTGTTTATCTAAAAAATTAATAGTAATATTTGTTTTAAAATTTTGATTTTGTGCAGACTGACTGCTATCCCTTGCAAACAAACCAAAATGAGATGCATTAATAATCCATGGTCTTATAACGTTATCAACAAAAGATTGGTTCGTTTCTAGAAAGTCTATTTCTAAAGGTACTAAATCAGTACGACCGTTCAGTACAGGGCTTGATAAAAGACCACCATACAGGGTTTCACCGCTAGCCGAGAATCCTGCTCTACCAGCTTTTATTGTTTCTCCTGGTAAAGATACTCCGTTTGCAAAAAAGATATCATTATCTGGTATCTTAGACCACAAATTAGCCACCCCGCTGGTTTGATCTGGTACTTTTGCAGTTGATAAGTTCGGAATTATTCTTTCTTGTAAGTCACTAAACCCTACAATAAAATTCGCTTCAACAGGTATATGAAAGTTAGGGTTTGACAGTACTTGTGTCAGAAACGTATTTATATCTGTTATACGATTCATTTTAAATACCTAATAATGAATTAGCTGTTATAGCTTGATCAGCAGATGTTTTCACCAAGTTTGCTTGTACTGGTAATGTAGTCCAGTTTTGATAGCCGAACACCACTTTTAGTTCTTGTATCTTACCACCACCAGACACATCATATGTTTGACTAGGTACATCTATAACAAATAAACCGTTTATTTTATAACTAGCTACTTTTTGAAGACTATCATTATAAACTGAAATTTGTGCGTAATCATTATCGTTAGGTATATGATTTGATGAATTAGAAGTATTAGAAGCTGATTCAATAAGTCTGTTTTGTAGCCAAGTTTTAAATATTAAGTTTTGATCTGTATAGAAAGTAACTGCCCAGTTCTTACTATCACCGAAATCTCTTGTACCAGGGGCATGAAAGTCTACCCCTTGATATTTTACAGAAGCGACTGCTTTTTTAACGCCCGGTATAGTAAAATCTTTTATATACAAAAGAGGTGCTTGTGTGTCTGTACCAACACCTGGAACTACAAAAAATTTATTGTTAATCGAAATACTATCTACCCTAGCTTGAAAATCGCGTGAGAACCCGTACAGTTGTATTGCGCGGTAAAAAGCATTTAAATCTTGGGAAGTGTAATCCGACATATTAATACTTACTATCAAAATATTGGAATGCTAAAGTAACCGGAACCTTAGCTACAGTTGTACCTGCATCAGATACATTATATTCCATACTACCTATTAAAACTGGATACACTCCGTACAGAGTAAAAGCTTTTTTTGTAGAACCTTTATCATCGTTTATTGTTATTTCTAGGTTACAGTTACCAAAACCTAAGTTACCACCACCATAATTATTTGTAAACTTGTATGTTGCTTCACTCCAAGTGTCAAAGAGCCTTCTAATTTTTAATTTTTCATCTGAAAAAAAGTTTACTTTCCAGCTTTCATTCTCCGGAAAAGAAGTATTGGTTGGAACCACAAAATCAAAAGCTTTGTACGGTACTTTTGTTGTATTTGTCTTTCTTGAGGGTATAGTAAGAGATTCTACATACAGCCATTGTTTAGCATTAAAACTTACCAAGCTTGGCGGACCTTGAAGATCAGTCACTTGGAAGCTATATTTTTTGCCGAATCCAAAATCTTGAACTGCAGTATTAAAATCCTGTAATGCCATACTAATACTTAAGCTTAGAACAATAAAAAACCCGACTTTGCAGTCGGGTTAATAACAAATAACTACTGATTAACCTCTTGTCCAGTAGTGATATGCTAATGTAGCAGTAAACGTTAAAGGTTTACCAGTACCAGCAGTATCATACTTTAGTTCACCGAGCTTTTGTACATATGCTCCGTATAGGTTAAAAATGTTAAGAACATTGAGTTTATCGTCTACTTGATGTAGTTGGATAAGAGATTCAGGACCTCTTACTGATAAGTCACCTGTGCTTGTAGCATCATTGAATACTTGACCTCTTTGCCAATCTTCAAGTTTGTTACGAAGAACGTTAGCTTTATCAGCACGGAACTCAATATTCCATCCATTGCTTCCTGGGTACTTTACAGTGCCTGGGAAGTTAAAATCTAGACCCATATAAGTAGCTGTTTGGTTTTGAATGTCTCTAGAAGGTAGTGTAGCAGTAGTAATGTAAACGAAATCGTCTTCGTTGAACGTGTTATTACCGATAGAAACTACCCGTAACATGTAGTCACGTGCAAAGTCTCTTTGCTGTGCTACTCTATAGAAGTCTTGTATTGTTTGTGACATATTAAATATTTATGTTAAGGTTATTGTAATAACTCTTGGAAGTTCTGAGATGTCTTAGTAGCATAGAAGTTTACTAAGATAAACTCTGCAGTACGAACTGGTTTAATGTAGATATCTACTACAAGTGAGTTGTCATCAACAACACTAGGTGTGTTGTTAGTAGAGTTACATACGATTAAGTAGTCGTAAATGCCTTGAGTATTCTTAGCTAACTTAAATACGGGGTCGATTGTGTTTACTAAGCGATTCTGTGTAAATGTTGTGTTTGGTTCAAATACAAAGCTTCTGCTTGTATTAAGAACTGATTTCTCTAAGAAGAGGAATAAACGACGAACATTAATACGATCAAATGCACTTGGTGTAGCTAATAATGTCTTTTGACCTTGTATTGAGAAGCCAGAACCAGGGAAGTTTACTACTGGGTTAACCGAGATCTTATAAAGTAAATCGCGTTGTTTTTGATTTGGGTTAACAGCAATGTCAACAATACCGTTAATAACACCACGACTTAAACCAGCTGGTGCAGCCCATGGATAAGCAACTGAATCGTTAGTTGTGTATAACGCAGAAGCAAAACCAGAGAATGGTAACCATGTTGGCTTGTTAGTAAATGAATCTTGTATTAAGACCCAGTTACCATAAGTTGCAGCATAACTTGAGTTTGTACCAGAATAAAGATTACGTAAAGGCCAGTAAACGTTTTGTGAGAAGTTCTTAGACTTGTCGCTTAATATTTTATAGTTAATACCTTGTACAAATACTTGACGTAATGGGTCAGAAATAAAGATACAATCTTTACGAGTATTTGTTGTGAAGTTAACGAACTTGCTTGTAATGTTGCTCCAAGCTATTGTATAAGGATTTGCTGAAGCATTATAAGTACCATCTGACTTTGATAAGTTAGTTAAAGCAGCTTGTACAGTTGTATCAAATAATGTATCGTCAAATGTGCCGGAAAGTTGGCAAGTACCGCCTGCAATAGTTGAAAGACCTGCATCAACTACAACGTCAATGTTTACTGTATCAGCATTTGCAGCTAGCTCTAAAGCATTGTCTAACTTTGCACCAATATCACCGATAACTTTGTTATTAGTTGTATCTAATGTAGGAGCATAAACACCTAATGGGAATAACTTATCAGCTACCTGCCACCCTTTTGTAGCTAGTGAAGCTTCAGTTGAGTAAAGATCTGTATTAATAACTCTTACTGATTTTTGTGCATTACCGTTATTGTCTAACCAAGTAAGTTGGTTTGAAATATTTGGGTTAACGTAAACTGTTAAGTTCTTTGAAGCGTTGTTAACAACTGTCTGTATAAAGTCGTTCTTAGGAGCACCACCGTTAACATCTTGTACAGTACGGTTAGAATAGAACGATGTTGCGTAACCTTCTACTAAGTTATAAGTTAACTGTAATGGGTTAGCAGCAAAAGGTGAAGTCTTGATCTTAAATAGTGATAAGATACCTAAATCGTTAAACTCGTTGCTTGTACCGTTAATGTTAGCAATATCGTATGAAGGAATATTTTCAACAATATGAGAAAGACTTACATTAGGGTCTGTATTTGTAGCAGATAACTGGAAGTCTAAACGGCTACTTGGTATAACTTGATACTGATGGGTACCAGTACCTACTGTTGGGTCAAAGTATGTTGTATCGCTTACAATAGTATAGATGTTGTTGATTTCGTTAAAATTAGATGTAGGATTTAAACCTGTGTTATCTGCTAAGTTAACGTATAAACCTTCAAACTTTTCATTAATGGTTGTTTGAGCTTCGTTAAGCACAATCATACCTACACCGTTGCTGTTTAAATCTGAGAACTGATGTATTGTTGGGCATGAACCCCCACCAAGTGCTGACCATTGTACTGTGTTTTGCTTTAACTGAGTGTATTCAGATTGAGTTAAAGTAATAAGAGAAGGGGCACCGAAGTAATATGTTGAAGCTGCTGAAAGAGCTAATGTACCACCTGCACCAGTTGCTGTCGATACTGATTCACCTGCTGAAAGAGGTAATACTGGAAATACTAAAGCACTATACTTGTTAGAAACGTAACCCTCACCCATATCATCACCATAAGGTAAACGATAGACGTTTACTTGTGCGTTTGTACCACCTGTAAACTGTTGTTGTACGGAATAATAGAAATAACGTTCAGCTGCATTAGTTGGTGTACCAAAAATATTTTGGAAATCGTTACCAGATGTTAATGTTAAAATCTCATTAGCTGGTCCTTGAGCTGCAAACCCTGCGATAAATACGCTAGTTCCGTTTGGAGCTGTTGTTGTTTGGCTTAGATCTATCTCATTAATCTGTACACCAGGGGATTGTATTGAACGTAAAGTTGCCATAGTAGTATTTACTATTATTTAGGCTTTTCCGCGAGAAAACCTCGCAAGTTTTAGAGTAATTCTGCTGTTAGCTGACTGAATGAGAACGAGAACGAAGCCTCTAACTGGTCAGGATCTCTATAATTATAAGCTATGCCTGTTAGACTTGTTATGTATGCTTTGAAGTAAGTCCAACGGATTTTCTTATTGTTGTATTCATCAAGACCTTCAACAACGATGGTAGTTTGGTATGGTTGTAGATTTGTTAAGCCTTGATACCTCGTCAAACCATCTGCTGTTCCGTAACCGAGTTGTGTTAAGTTATCTGGATCTAGTGTGCTTGTTTGAGCACCGTTTATATAATCCAACCATTTCCATAAAACCCACCAGTTATTGAATCCGTTATCAACTGTAAAGTTTATAGTAATGTCTTGGTACTTTTCACGTTTACCTGATGTAACACTTAAAGATTGACCAGCAAAAGGTAAATCAGCTGAGTTAATAGTAGTTTGTGGTACCACAGTACCGTAAACCGAATACTGTAAAGAATCCAATGATACCTTTTCTGAGTTTCTACCTTGTGGGTCTAATATATTAAGCTGTTTTAATGAATCTGGTAGATTCAGAGTTAACAAGAATTTATCTTTTCTACTCTTATTAAGAATAGATTGCTGAGGTACTGCAGTTGGGTTTATTGAAGGTAGGCTCATTTTTTGTGGACGTAATACCTATTTACTAAAGGATCTAGACCTAATACAATACCACTAGTACTAATGCCGCGTGGTTCTTTGTGCACTTTTTCCATACTCAATCCATAATAATAAGCAATAGCTTGTGCGGTTTGAGGTATGATATATGTCTTACCTTTTGTTTTCTTTTTTAAGTTTTCTATTTCTTTAAAAGGTGACTCTGGTTCTCTATGTACTTTAGCAATAGGACTCAACGAACCTTTCGTATTTGGGTTAGTTATTTTTCTTGCACCGTTAAGACTCATACCGTCTTTTTGTGCATGGTTAGGACCTCTACTACCTTTACCGCCTGGTGCCATACTAAACCCACCCATAAACGTTTTAAAGTTACCACCTTTAGTTTCTTGTTTTAAAGACAACTCACTATCTTTTTTGTTTATCACTCCCTGTAAAAGTCTTTCTATATCACCAGCACGTCTTAGTTCTTTATATGCTAAGTTTTCTACAGAGAACTCTCCAGCACGTTCAAGTCCGGCAGCTCTTGTTTTTAATATTTTATCTTTTATATTCTCTGCACACTCTACATCACACTTGTCGCTTAAAGCATGTTCAATAGAACTACGCATTGCTTCTACTTTAGCTATAACCTCCTTTTCATTAGCTGGTTTAACCTTACTTGGTGCAACCAACCAACTATCATCTTTTATAGAGTATACACCAGTAGCGTAATGTTTTTCGTTCCTGTCTTGTATATAAGCTTCTACATCATAGCCTTTTATTTTAATGCTGTGGGCACTATTCCATACCGTTCTTTTTGCTTTAAAATAATCTTTAAGAAGTTCTTTATCTTGTTTATATAGATCAAGATCGGTAATAATGTGTAAATCAATATCACTATAAGGGGTGTAGTTATAGTTAGCTAAAGAACCGGTAAATGTTATATCTTCCACATCTACTGTCAGTTCTATAGACTCTAAAAATGCTTCGGCGACTTCTAATAGTTTTTCTTTTATTTCAGGTCTAAGCTTACCATGTTCCCATATCTCTGGATTGAGTTTATCATGATATTCTAAAGTAAGCCTGTTCTCTAAAGGTAACATATTATACAAATATTTACTATGTTGTAAGCTCTTCTTCTATAGCAGCTAAAATCGTATTATTACCCTTTTCTGAAAAATGATTGATAATTCCTCTTTCTTTTTTGAATAACTCACAAAAGTTTAATACTTTATCTTCTTTAATAAACTTATCTAGTATATCAAGATTGGATACTACTAAGACTTTTTTATTTTTTAGAATATAGTTAATCTCTTTTCTTAATAATGCATATGTTGTTTCGTAATAATCTTTATCGTAATGTTGTAAAAAGAAGTTATAAGCTGCTTTTAACGAACGATTGAACAGATTAACCAACTTATTATTATGATACTCTATATCTGTAAAAATTAAATCTGCGTCTTTATGTAAACTATCTTTACTATGTACGGGGTGCTTTACAGTCGGGACCCTATATGGACTGGTATGAGATATTATAACCCAGTCAAATGTTTCTAAGTTTTTTACAGCTAATAACTGTTTGTATATTTTATACTCACTGACTCCTGCTTGGGCAATATTAGTCACGTCGTGTTTTTTAGCCAATAAAGTAGGCCAGCCTGAATAGCTTTTATATTTAACAGACCAATCTGCAGCAAAACTATCACCGAGTATTAAGATCTTACTCATTAAGCTCTCCAAGAGATCTTTTTCTGGCTATCTGTAGGAATACCTAAGAAAGCACATTTCCAATCTCCTTGTGCAAATAAATCTAAATGCGCCCATTGCTCTTTACGTTTTAGCATTTGTTTTGCTACATCGTTCCAATCAGTAGTTAAGAATATGTTTTCTACTCTTTCTCTTCTAGCTTCAATATCGTCAAAAAAGAACTCATCGTGCTCATAATGTATTACTTCCATTACGTTACCTTCCCTGTCTGCATAATCTACTGAAAAATCTATACCCCACTTCGGTCTCAACTTAATAAGCTTGTATAGTTGTACATTATAAGATACCCACTCATTGAGTTGTTCTAATGCACCCTTAGCAAACGCTCTACGTTCAAACAATAAACTATGGTTCAAATAAGCACCTTCAAATGGTGTTTCTGCTCCTTCTAACGGTACTGGATCCTTAACTATCCACGGCCTTTTTAAACAAGTTTGATCTTCATAATGTTTAGAGAGTTCTTCTCCACTAGCATCTGCAAAATACTGTTCAAGAGTAGTCATCACATAACCTTCTTGATCAAACAACTCTAAAAGTTCTGGACCAGGGTAAATAACCTGACCACCCGCTGTAGGAAACTTAATAAAGGCTTTTAAAGGTGTTTCCCAATAACCCACTGGATTAAACTTATTACCTGATAGCTTTATGTTCATGAAAATAACTTACCAGTGTATATTGGTATATCCATAGTAAGTATTAATATGCCAAAAGCACCCAGAGAGTCTTTTTATTTAGGTAATAAAAACTTACCTGTGCCGGAGACTCAGTTTAACTGGACACCGGAAATGGTGGAAGACTTGGAGCGTGCACGCAAGTCTATATTACACTTTTCTCGCTTTTTTTATATTGTTAATCTTGATGAAGGTAAACAACCTATCAAACTTTATACATACCAAAAACGTATATTAAAAGCCCTGGTAGAAAACAGATTTAACGTTGTACTAGCTTCTAGACAGATTGGTAAAACGACCATCTTAACTATATTTGCTTTGTGGATGGTTTGCTTTAATGATGACTTTCGAGTACTGTTAATTGCAAATAAAGAAACAACTGCTATTAATATTTTTAAACGTATTCGTTTAGCATACGAAATGTTGCCAAACTATATGAAACCTGGCGTAATAGAGTATGCTAAAACAGGTTTAGTATTAGCAAATGGTTCTTCCATTGGTATTAGTACCACCACATCTGATGCTGCCAGAGGTGAATCTATTAACTGTCTACTCATTGACGAAGCTGCATTTATTCCGCCAGAGTTTATGGACGACTTTTGGGAATCAGTATTTCCTGTTATTTCTTCATCTAAAAAGTCTAAAATTTTTATGCTATCTACACCTAACGGTGTAGGTAATCTTTTCTTTAACACATATACTGATGCTATTGCAAATAAAAATGGTTGGCACGCTGAACGAGTAGATTGGTGGGAGGTTCCAGGTAGAGATGAACAATGGAAAGAACAAACTGCTAGAGCACTAGGTTCAGTGGAAGCTTTTAATCAAGAATACGGTAATGAGTTTAGAGCGGCTGGTGAAAACATTTTCGATAAAAACCAGCTAGATGAACTCATTGCTAGTGCACCTGAACCAATATATGAAGATGATGATGGTAACTTTAAAATATATAAAGACCACATTGACGGGCATTACTATAGTATAGGGGTTGACGTTGGAGAAGGTATAGGTAGAGCTAACTCTGTTATACAAATAGTGGATGTAACAGATTTAACTAACATAGAACAAGTAGCTACATACTCTAATAATAAACTGGACCCATTTAACTTTGCTGGGAAGCTCGTAGAAATAGCCGGTCAATGGGGTAACCCGCCATTATTAGTAGAACGCAACAACTGCGGTGCTTCAGTAGTAGATGCACTAGTCAATACTCATCAGTATCCTAATATAGTAAAGTATACCCCAAGTATGGGTTCGTTCACTGAAAAGGTAGAGAAGGATAATCGTTTAGGTGTCTATTCTCATACCAATAGTAAGTTTAACTCCATGTCCAACTTTAGATACTGGATGAACGTATTAAGGTGTGTTAAGATATACGATAAACCAACTATTGAAGAGTTTAAAACATATATACGTCAAGATAATGGAGTGTGGAAAAAACAATCAGACAAGTACTTGGATGATAGAGTAGAAGCTCTTATATGGGCAATGTTCATATTAGAGCCTAAAGTAGTCGAACAGTTTTATGAAGTAGCTCAGCAAGATGCTAATGGTAAGCCGCTTAAAATGTTACCAAATAACTGGGATCCATTTGTAGTTAGTGCACCAAAGCCTTCTGAAATGTACAGAAAGTACGGACAAAAACAAGACGATGGTATTATAGCTCGTAATCCAGTTGTTATTTCTTATCAACAAAATCAAACAAATGCTGATTTGGATGAGCTATTTGACCAGGGATGGAGAGTACCAAATGGTAGTCCAGCTGCTGGCATGTTAGATAAGCGTTTCCTTACACCAGTTGGGCACCCTTATAAACGTCCATAAAAAAAGCCCTTATTGCTAAGGGCTTTGTGAATGTCTATGCCTTAAAACTTATTGTTTAAATAGGCCTTTGCCTGGTTTTAAATCGCTGACTTTATTGTTCTTACCGTCGTCGTATTTATCACCTAAAGCTTTTGGCTGAGGAGCTAGATCAATTTTACCTGTATCTGCTTTTTTGTGGGTAGGTTTTACTTCATCGTCACCTTCAGTTTCGATCTTATGACCGTCTTTAGTAAACTTTGTTTTAACACCGGAACCAACGTTAGCATGTCCTAAATCTTCTGTTTCAACAGCTTCTTCCATTGGCATGTTGCTTTCTTCTTCTGGACCGCCATCATGTGTGAAAGCTTGGTCTTCATCACCTAAATCACCATGCTCTTTATCATATTCTGTGTCCTTCTTAAGGAACTTTAAAAGCTTTTCAACCATTTCGATTGCTTCTTCATGTGTGCAGCATGCTTCTTCTTCGCCGCCCATTTCAGGTTCTGTACCCATCGGCTCTTCACCAGCAGGTGCATCAGCTACTGGAGTAACTGCTTCTTCTTCACTAATAGGAGCAAAAGTACCGCTATTGATAGCGTCTTCGTATAATTTTTGGAATTTTGATTTAGGCATAGTAAAATATTGTTTATTATATTTAGGAGTTCTGGAAGCAGAATCTACGTTCTCTTCCATTTTTTCTGGAGCTTCTTTATTTTCTTCAGCTGCTTCCATATCCTTTTTTTCTTGTTTCGTTTCCTTTTTAGCTTCTTGCTTTTCTTTAGCTTCACCTTTTTTGAAGCCTTCTGCTGCTTCAGGCCCTGTGCCTTTAACTAGTTCTTCTTTTTCTTTATCACTACCAAGAGCATTGCCTGTTTTAGGAGCATTTTCATTAAGTCTTTGTTGCTTACTTGATACTGGAATATATCTAGCAGCATCAGTTAAGAGAACTTCAGGCTGATTATTGCCCATCTCAATGACTGGTTGTTTTGCTGCATTTTCTTGTACCATTGAATACAAAGATCCTAAGTCGGATAGATTCTTAATTTTGCTCATTATAATATTATTTAGTATTCCACTGATTAATTCTATGGTTTTTGTAAATATTTTTATGTCTATAGCTCAGTATTGTGTTGATACCGGTCCTTATATAGCACCTGGTACTAGTTATCCTGTTGGCACTAATCTACCTGGAGGTTCAGAATGTGCACTAGGGCCTATACGTTATTTAGACGTTGCTAACAACCAATATCAAATCCAGTTGTTTAATAACTGGTGGGCAGAGCAGATATCTCAATATGGTATGCAAGTTAACTATTATGTTAACCAATATACATTATCTGGACATGACTTTTTCTACGGTGAACAACCTTTAGCTGGTTTCTTACCACCTATACCAATGGTAATGTGCCTAACACTTAATAATGATAGTATTATATTGAGTAGGTTTGGTATACAAGGGGATGCTGATATAACTGCTGTTATTTCTATACAAACGTTTACGAACACTTTATCGAGTTCTCCGTTGAGTGCTATTACGTCTAGATATATATATGAACCTAAAGCAGGAGATCTTATTGAGCTATCCGAATACGGAACAACAAGACCAAATGGTAGATCCGGTCAAATATTTGAAATAACTGAGCGTGTCGATCAAAAGGGTGGAGATCGTAATCAGTTATTAGGTCATTATATATGGACAGTAAAAGGTAAGCGTTATGACTACACATATGAGCCTCAAGCACCTCGTGAAGCTCTATCTGAACAAGTATACGATAACAAGTTTGATGGATTTGTACCTCTTAATACAGGTACTCCTGGTGAAGATGTAAGAGTAATAGAAAATAAAAACTATGCACAAAATATAGACAAATACAGCAGAACTAATAGTTACAACTATTTAACTAATACAAATGCCCCGCTATCTGGATATGCTAGTTACAGTGGAAATAGCGGCACTGTTGGTAAACCTGATACAGGGGTTTACGGTGCTTATGATGATAGCAGCGTATTAGTAAATCTTTATGCAGGCGGTGGAGCTCATACTCCAGGTGCAAGTGCATTAGGAAGTTCTAATAGTCCTGACACTTATCTCGGTCTTCGTAGTCCTAACAACTAAGTAATAGGATAATATGGCGGACAATCCGTATACACAGTACCCATCAATCGTTTATCCGCATGAACTTCCAACAGTTCCAGCGGCACAACCTAGTGATTTGCTCTTTTTGGAGCAAAATAACGGAAATGGAACCTATACAACTTACTCGATAGCTATTTCTTCAGTTTCTGCTGTTGGTCCTTCTGGTCCTACCGGTCCAACAGGTCCTATAGGTCCGCAAGGCCCTGCTGGTCCTTCTGGTCCTTCTGGCGCACAAGGTGCTCAAGGTTCACAAGGTACACAGGGTTCACAAGGTGCTCAAGGCTCAACAGGCCCGCGCGGTATTTCTGGTTATTCAGGCGCAACAGGTACTTCAGTAACAATAGTTGGTTCAGTACCAACTGCATCAGCTTTACCTTTTCCTTATACAGGTAATGCTGGTGATGGTTATATAGTAGAAGATACCGGTCATTTAAATGTATGGAATGGTAGTGCTTGGGTAGATGTTGGTCAAATAAAAGGAGACTCTGGTACATCTGGTTTTAGCGGCGCACAAGGTGCACAAGGCAATCAAGGTGCGTCTGGTTTTTCAGGTGCTTCTGGTTCAGCTGCCATTGGGTTAATACTTTACCCAACTACTAACTCAGCTGACATAACCCCTTATAACTTTTCTGACTCAGTACCTCAAATAGGTGCACAAGTACCTCTAGATGTAGTCTTTACTAATGCTAATGACCCTGTTGGTGTTATTAGTACTATTACACTTTCTGGTGCTCCTAATAAGTCGTTAATTAATACTGGTACCTGGTACTTTGATACGTATTATGCTTTATCAGGCCCTAATGCATATAATGCTAATACATATTTTGTTTATGTAGTAAGCAAATGGGACGATGCTACAAGCACTAAGACTTCTTTATTCTCTGCTACAAGTGATTTCATCACTAAAACGCCTTATATTGATCCTATATTATCAAGGACACCATATTATATAAGCGTACCTATACCTTTAAATGTAACTGATCGTTTAATAGTTGAAACTTTAGCTATTACTACAGACCCAGATGCAGAAGACATAACATACATTTATTTAGGTACAGATTACTATAGTAGAGTCATTACCAACATTGCACTTGGTGCAGATGGTAAAGATGGTGCGTCTGGTTACAGTGGTTTTACAGGCCAATCAGGTTGGTCTGGTATTTCAGGTTATAGTGGTGATTCAGGTATATCTGGTTTTAGTGGCGATTCTGGTTTGTCTGGTGAAAGCGGTATATCGGGCTATTCAGGCTTTAGCGGTATAGACGGAGATTCTGGTTATAGTGGTTATACAGGCTTTTCAGGCTTTAGCGGTATATCAGGTTTTAGCGGTTATACAGGTATTTCAGGCTACTCAGGCTTTACAGGTACTTCAGGTTGGTCTGGTTATTCAGGCTACTCTGGTACTTCAGGTTGGTCTGGTTATTCAGGCTTTAGCGGTTATACAGGTATATCTGGTTACACCGGTTTTAGCGGCTTTACCGGCTTTAGCGGTTTTTCAGGCTATAGCGGTATTAGTGGTTATACTGGTACCTCTGGTATTAGCGGTTACTCAGGTTATAGTGGTATATCTGGTTACACAGGCGCTTCAGGCTATTCTGGTATTTCAGGCTACTCTGGTACATCTGGTATCAGTGGTTATTCTGGGTACTCTGGTTTTAGCGGTATATCAGGCTTTAGTGGTGGCTCAGGTATATCAGGTTATTCTGGTGTAAGCGGTTATTCTGGTTTCTCTGGCTACACCGGTATTAGTGGTTATACAGGCTTCTCTGGTTACAGTGGTATTTCTGGTTTCACGGGTTTTAGTGGTAATTCTGGTATTTCTGGTTACTCTGGTTATTCTGGCTTCTCTGGTATTTCTGGTTACTCGGGCTTTACAGGTATAAGTGGTTACACTGGTATATCTGGTTATACAGGCTTTAGCGGTATATCTGGTTACTCTGGTAAAAACGGTACTTCAGTTACTATTATTGGTACGGTACCAACTGTTGGCGGTAACCCACAAGCTACATTAAACGCAGCGTTCCCAGGTGCAGTTAATGGTAATGGTGTTATAGACGAAACATCTGGTGACTTATGGGTATATGCAAATGGTACCTGGACTAATGTTGGTCAAATAAAAGGCGACACCGGTGCACAAGGTGCGCAAGGTAATTCAGGCTTTAGCGGCTTTAGCGGTATTAGTGGTTACAGCGGCATAAGCGGTTATAGTGGTATTTCAGGCTTTAGCGGCGATTCTGGTATCAGCGGCTATACAGGCTTTAGCGGTATATCAGGCTTTTCTGGTATATCTGGTTATAGTGGTTATTCTGGTATTTCTGGTTACACAGGTATCTCTGGTTTTAGCGGTACATCTGGTTTTAGCGGTATTAGCGGTTATTCTGGTTTCTCAGGCTACTCTGGTATAAGCGGTTATAGCGGTAACTCCGGTATATCTGGTTATACAGGCTTTAGCGGTGGCTCTGGTATTAGTGGTTTCTCGGGTTATAGCGGTTTAAGCGGCTATACCGGTACTTCTGGTATTTCAGGTTATAGCGGCTTTACAGGTGTCTCAGGTTATACTGGTTGGTCAGGTTACTCTGGTATTACTGGTTACTCTGGTACTTCTGGTTTCTCTGGGTTTAGCGGTTTTAGCGGCATTTCAGGCTACTCCGGCTTTAGCGGTATTAGCGGTTTCAGCGGTATTAGTGGCTTTAGCGGTGACTCTGGTATTTCAGGCTGGTCTGGCGATTCTGGCATTTCAGGCTATAGTGGTTTTAGCGGTACTTCAGGCTACAGTGGTGACTCTACACCTGGTGTAGTATTATACCCAACTACTTTAACTTCTGATGTTGTAGGTTACAACTATATTGGACCTGATGCACAAAACGGAGCTGAAACATATGTTGATTGTATATTTAATACAACTCAAAACCCAGCACCTGTTCTATTAACTGTAACCTTATCAGGCTATCCTTTAAGAGGTGTAATCAATACAGGCAACTGGTACTTTGATACTTGGTATTCATTATCAGGTCCAAATGCATATAATGCACAAACTTATTTTACGTATATTGTAAGTACCCTTGATGTAAGCGGTAATAAGACTCAACTGTTCTCAGTAATGAGTGATCAGTTAGTTAAAACACCAAACCCAACTTACATTCGTACTCAATACTATATAGACAATGCTATATACATTAATACTTCTGACCGTATTGTAATAGATATACGTGGTTATACTACAGACACTCAAACAGAAGTCTTAACATACTATTTCTTAGGTACTACACATTATAGTAGTGTTATAACTAATATACCTTTTGGTTTCAGTGGTCAATCTGGTTATTCTGGCTTTAGTGGTTTCTCAGGCTGGACCGGTTATAGCGGCTTCTCTGGTTTCTCTGGTACTTCAGGTTTTAGCGGCTTTACTGGTTACTCAGGTTTCTCCGGTATAAACGGCATTAACGGTGCTTCAGGTTATACAGGCTTTAGTGGTTATACAGGCTTTAGCGGTTTTAGTGGTATATCAGGCTTTACTGGCTTCTCAGGCTATAGCGGTATAAGCGGTTTTACAGGCTTTAGTGGTTTCTCAGGTTATAGCGGCTTTAGCGGTACATCAGGTTATTCTGGTGTAAACGGTACTTCAGTTACTATTATCGGTACAGTACCGACTGTTGGTGCTAATGCACAAGCTACTTTAAATGCTGCTTACCCATCAGCTGTAAACGGTAACGGTGTCATTGACGAAACAACTGGTGATTTATGGGTATACGCTAACGGTACTTGGACTGATGTCGGTCAAGTAAAGGGTGATAAAGGTGATTCTGGTACCTCAGGTTGGTCTGGTATATCAGGTTTTTCTGGTCAATCAGGCTTCTCTGGTTTCTCAGGCTTTAGCGGTGACCCTGTTAACATTTCTAGTCAGTTAATAATGGCTACTAACTCGTTTAGCGCTGGTCAAGTACTAAGACTAAACTACGGAGACGGTTTATGGTACCTAGCTCAAGCTAATAACGTTGTAAATGCTGAAGCAACTGGTGTAGTAGAATATGCTACTTCGAGTCTATTCTATATTGTATATAACGGATTAATAACTTTCAACACTTCTGATATTAATAACTTAGTACCAGGGGATTGCTTATTCCTTTCACCAACAGTTGCTGGTGCTACAACTTCAGATAATGTAAGTGCATTAAACACAGTTTCAAAACCAATAATGCGCGCTGTTTCAAGCAACGTTGCAGTAGTTGTTAATGAACGTGGCATATTAAACACTAGCGATAATGTTCTTAACTCTTATGTTCCGGCAACATATGTAACAAATGCCTACTATACAGCTACACCTAGTGATTACTTTATCGGAGTAAATGTAGGGGGTCAAGCAACAGTTACACTACCGGTTGGTACACCAGGTAAGACATACACCATTAAGGATATGTCAGGAAATGCTAACACAACAACAAATCTTATTACTATATCCGCAACAAACCCAGATCTGATTGATGGAAGCACGTTTGATGTGATCGATACACCTTACGAAACAGTTTCTGTAATATATATTGGAGGTATGTGGAATTTAGTTTAAAAACACTCTCAAAACCTGCTAAAGAAATATAAATATTAACAAATAACAAACTACTATGGCAAATTCATTCGTCTACTCAGCAATTAGAGGTGCATCCGGCTTTTCCGGCTTCAGCGGGCAAATAGGTACGTCCGGTTGGTCAGGTATATCTGGTTATTCTGGTGCATCAGGTGCCATAGGCCAATCAGGCTACTCCGGTATCTCTGGTTATTCAGGCTTTAGTGGCTTCTCAGGTTGGTCTGGTATAAGCGGCTATAGTGGTTTTACAGGTATTTCAGGTTTTAGTGGTATCAGTGGTTATAGTGGTTTCACTGGTATTTCTGGTTATACTGGTATTAGTGGTTACACTGGTATAAGCGGCTTTAGCGGCTTTACAGGTATTAGTGGTTGGTCTGGTATTTCCGGTTACTCTGGCTTCACAGGTATTTCTGGTTATTCAGGCTTTACTGGTATTTCAGGTTATTCAGGCTTTACAGGTATTAGCGGTTTTAGTGGTATTAGTGGCTACTCCGGCTTTTCAGGCTTTACTGGTATCTCAGGTTTTACAGGTATCAGTGGTTATTCCGGCTTTACCGGTATTTCAGGTTATTCTGGCTTCTCTGGTATAAGCGGTTTTACAGGTATTTCTGGTTGGTCTGGTTATTCTGGTATTAGCGGTTTTAGCGGCTTTACCGGTATTTCAGGTTATTCTGGCTTCTCAGGCTTTACCGGTATTTCAGGTTGGTCAGGTATTTCTGGCTACTCCGGCTTTACAGGCATAAGCGGTTACAGCGGCTTTACAGGTATTTCAGGTTATACTGGTATATCTGGTTTTACAGGTATTTCTGGTTTCAGCGGTATTAGCGGTTGGTCAGGTATTTCTGGTTATTCCGGCTTCACTGGTATAAGCGGTTATTCCGGCTTCACTGGTATTTCAGGTTATACCGGTATTAGCGGTTATAGTGGTATTAGCGGCTATAGTGGTTTTACAGGTATTTCAGGTTATACTGGTATATCTGGTTACAGCGGCTTTACAGGCTTTAGCGGTTATTCTGGCTTTACTGGTATTAGCGGTTACTCTGGCTTTACTGGTATTTCAGGTTATACAGGTTTCTCTGGTATCTCTGGTGGTACCGGTGCATCCATTTACGGTAGAACGTACTACCTACAAGAAGTAACAAGTGATCAAAACCCAACAGTATTTGAAGTAATGTCGTTAGTACCAGGCGGTGGTGGTACAGATGTAAACGACGACGTATTAGCTCTTAACTCTACCACAGCAGGTCCAGGTAGCCCAAGCGCTTACGGTTGGTACTTAACACCAATTGGGGAACCAGGCTTAGTTGAAATTCCAGCTGGTTTGTGGGAATTCGATTTCTATCGTAACGTTTCTGCTAGCGCAGCAAACTTTGTTATTAGCGTATATAGTTACTCAATGGCTACAAGCGCTACTAGCGCATTCATCTTAAGTGCTGATTCAGGCCCTGTTACAGATACAGTTTCAACTTTCCAAAAATTAGGTTACGTTACAAGCACGATTACAAAACTTTCTGCAACAGATCGTATCTTATTACAAGTTGCAGCTTACACAACAAGTACAGCAACAATTAGCGCTTCATACCATTACAATGGTAGTTCGATATATTCCGCTTTACGTACTCCAATCGGTCAAGGTGTTAGTGGTACATCTGGTTATTCCGGTATTGGTACTTCTGGTTACTCTGGTTTTAGCGGTATATCTGGTTTTACTGGTATCAGTGGTTTCAGCGGTATCAGTGGCTGGTCTGGTATTTCAGGCTACTCCGGCTTTAGCGGTATATCAGGTTATACAGGTATATCAGGTTATAGCGGTATTAGCGGTTACTCAGGCTTTACTGGTATTTCAGGTTACACTGGTATTAGCGGTTATAGCGGTATTTCAGGCTTTAGCGGCTTTACCGGTATTAGCGGTTTTAGCGGTATTAGCGGTTGGTCTGGTATCTCAGGCTACAGCGGCTTTACCGGTATTTCAGGTTATACTGGTATCAGTGGTTTCACAGGTATTTCAGGTTATTCTGGTATCAGTGGCTACAGTGGCTTTACAGGTATAAGCGGTTATTCAGGCTTTACCGGTATATCAGGTTATAGCGGCTTCACTGGTATTTCAGGTTACACAGGTACATCTGGCTACTCTGGTTATAGCGGCTTTACAGGTATAAGCGGTTATTCAGGCTTTACTGGTATATCAGGTTACTCCGGCTTTAGCGGCTTTACAGGTATAAGCGGTTACTCAGGCTTTACTGGTATATCAGGTTTCTCTGGTATCAGTGGCTATAGTGGCTTTACCGGTGTATCTGGTTTCACTGGTATATCAGGTTTCTCTGGTATTAGTGGTTGGTCTGGTATTTCAGGCTACTCTGGCTTTACAGGTATTAGCGGTTACTCTGGTTTCAGTGGCTTCACTGGTATTAGTGGTTACTCAGGCTTTACCGGTATATCTGGTTACTCTGGTATTAGTGGCTATAGTGGCTTTACTGGTATATCGGGTTATACAGGTATAAGTGGTTTCAGTGGCTTTACCGGTATTAGCGGTTTCAGTGGTATTTCAGGCTTCAGTGGTTACACTGGTATGTCTGGTGCTACAACAAATATTTCAAGTCAAGTCATTACATACACGAACAGCTTTAGCGCTGGTCAAGTAGTACGTCTTGACAACGGTTCAAGCGGTTGGTTCTTAGCTCAAGCAGACAATGTAACAGATGCAGAAGCAACAGGTGTTGTCGCATCAGCTTCAGCTACAGGCTTCACCATTATATACATGGGCTTGATTACAAATCTTGCAAGCTTAACTCCTGGTGAATGTTACTTCTTATCACCAACAGTTGCAGGTGCTGTAACAACAGTTGCTCCAAGTGCTTTTGGTACAGTATCGAAACCGGTCATGAGAGCTATTACATCTTCAACAGCTGTAGTAGTAAATGAACGTGGTTATCTAAACTCTGATAACGCGTTGTTACTATATCCAAACGTACAAGGTGTACGTCTAGTAACAAGCAACCCATACGTTGTACAATCAACTGACGAATATATCGGTATTAACGTTGCTACTCCAACCACTGTTTATCTACCAGCAATCGCAGGTATACAACAGGGCTTGTATGTAACTATTAAAGATGAATCTGGTAATGCTAAGACAAACAACATTACATTATCTGGTGCAGGCGTAACCGTTGATGGTCAAGCTACTTACTTGTTAAACTACAACTACGAAGCTGTATCATTAATATACAACGGCACTAACTGGTTTATCATATAAAGTGTATAAATATTATTGCTTAAATGAATCATGAGCAATACATTTGTATACACAGCAATTAAAGGACAATCCGGTTTTTCAGGCGCGCAAGGTGTAGCAGGAGCTACAGGCACTTCTGGTTATTCCGGTATCTCTGGTTATACAGGTATTAGCGGCTTCACTGGTATATCCGGTTATAGCGGCTTTACCGGCACTTCCGGTTACTCTGGTTTCACAGGTATATCTGGTTTTACAGGTATATCTGGCTATACTGGCTTTTCAGGTATATCCGGTTATACAGGTATATCTGGCTATTCTGGTATCTCAGGCTTTAGCGGTTTTACTGGTATTAGCGGTTATAGTGGTTTTTCTGGCTTTACAGGCATCTCTGGCTATACCGGTGTAAGTGGTTACAGCGGTTTTAGTGGAACAAGCGGCTACTCTGGTATTTCAGGTTATTCAGGCTTTACAGGTATATCTGGTTATACAGGTATATCTGGTTATTCAGGCTATTCAGGCTTTAGCGGTTTTTCAGGTATTAGCGGTTATTCCGGCTTTAGCGGTTTTACAGGTATCAGTGGTTATTCAGGCTTTACTGGTATATCAGGCTTCACTGGTATAAGCGGTTACTCTGGTTTTTCTAGCTTTAGTGGTTATAGTGGTTTCTCTGGTGTATCTGGTCCAACAGGTGCTTCTATATACGGTAGAACATATTTTTTTAATGAAACCAATAGTGACCAACCTGCTTATGAAACAATTGCATTGACACCGGGTGGTGGTGGGGTTACTCAATATGATGATGTTGCTTATGTTAACAGTACTAATAGTAATGCTTATAGTGCACAATCAATAGGTGGTTATTTAACTCCTATTGGAGAGCCAGGTATTGCAGAAATACCAGCTGGTATTTGGGACATTGAATGGTTTTATCAAGTAGGCGCGGGTGCAACAACACCAAACCCTTCTGCAGGCTTTGTATTTAGTTTGTATAGCTATTCAATGGCTACAAGCTCAACTAGTGCATTTATTTTAAGTGCAGATACAGGAGCAGTGTTTACAACAGCTGCAACACCAACATATACTAAGTTTAGTTATGTAACAAGTAATATTACTTTACTTTCAGCTACAGATAGAATACTTGTTAATGTAGGAATGTATTCACCGAATACACAAACAGTATCGGCTACATTTATATATAATGGTGCAACTAATTATTCTGTAATTAGAACTCCAATCGGTCAAGGTGTATCTGGTGCTTCTGGTTATTCTGGTGTTGGTACTTCAGGTTATTCAGGCTTTACTGGTATATCTGGTTTTACAGGTATTTCTGGCTATAGCGGTTTTTCTGGTGCTAAAGGCTCTACAGGTACATCTGGTTATAGCGGCTTTACAGGTATTTCTGGTTATACAGGTATATCAGGTTATAGCGGTATAAGCGGTTACTCAGGCTTTACAGGTATAAGCGGTTATTCAGGCTTTAGCGGTTTTACTGGTATATCTGGTTACTCAGGTATTTCTGGTTGGTCTGGCTTCACTGGTATATCAGGCTTTACTGGTATTTCAGGCTATAGTGGTTTTAGTGGTATAAGCGGTTACACCGGTATATCTGGCTATAGTGGTATCAGTGGTTTCTCAGGTTTTACAGGCATAAGTGGTTATACCGGTATATCAGGCTATTCTGGTATTAGTGGTTTTTCAGGCTTTACAGGTATATCAGGCTTTACAGGTATTTCTGGTTACTCTGGTTTTACAGGTGTATCAGGCTATAGCGGCTTTACTGGTATTTCCGGTTATACTGGTATATCAGGTTATTCTGGCTTCTCTGGTTCTGCTGGGGTTTCCGGTTTTAGTGGTATATCTGGTTTTTCTGGTACAAGCGGTTTAAATGCTACTAATGTAAACGTAACATACAGCAACTCTTTTAGTCCAGGCAATGTTATATACAAAACTTCTGGTGGTTATGCTTTAGCACAAGCAAATGCAGCTTCTACATCAGATATTATTGGTGTTGTAATAAGTGCAACAGGTACATCATTTCAGTATGTAGCTAACGGCTACACTTCAGGCTTTACCGGTATTGTAGACGCTGCACAATACTATCTTTCAGATACTACAGCAGGTCTAATGACCACAACACCTCCTTCAGCTATTGGTTCTATTATTAAACCAGTAATGATTGGTATAGGTACTACAGCTGGTCTAATAGTTGAGTATCCTGGTTCACAGATTCAGGCTGCTAATGCAAATTCTGGTTATTCTGGTTTTTCCGGTGCAGGACAATCTGGTTACAGTGGTTTTTCTGGCTTAAAAGGCTCAACAGGCGCTCAAGGTTCTACAGGTAGTACTGGTACATCTGGTTATTCGGGCTTTAGCGGAACTAATGGTACAAATGGTACTAACGGTACTTCTGGTTATTCAGGCTTTAGTGGTACAAATGGTACTAACGGTACTTCTGGTTACTCTGGTTTTACAGGCATATCTGGTTATAGCGGTTTTTCAGGCTTTTCTGGAGCATTTGCAGGTAGTACAGGTACTACAAATTATGTAGCTAAGTTTACAGGTACGAATTCATTAGGCACAGGCTTAATATACGACAATGGTACTAATGTTGGTGTTGGTCTAACAGCTCCTAATACAAGCTTACAAATAAATAACAATGGTACTTACGCTACGACCGGTAATATGAATACCGGTATAGTTGTAGGTAATAACACTAGCGGAGCAGCTCTCAACTCTGGTGCATATGATTCAGGTACTACTACGACTTCTTATGGCTGGTTTAATACTGGTTATGCCAATAATGCTAATATAGGCGTTTCTATGATTTTTGCTGCAGGTGGTACCGAAAAAATGCGTATTACTACTGGTGGTAATGTCGGTATCGGTACGACTGCACCTAGCGGTACACTTACAGTTGCTGGTTCTTTGTCAGCTAAAACAGCAAGTATAGCTCAAAACTTTACAGTGGATGTTAACGGTAACGCTACTGCTGTATCGTTTACTTCAACATCTTCTAAAGTTGGTAAGACAAATATCAGACCATTATCATCTTTTATTGTAGATCCATTAGCAACTACTCAATTATTAAATGCAGTCGTGTATGATAGTTTAATTGATGTATCCGCTACTAACGAAATTGGTTTTATTGCAGAAGATGTATTACCAGTACTACCAGCTGTAGTTTCCACAGAAGGAGATGTAGTTGTTGGTATTGATTATAGCCGTATAACAGCTCTTCTTACTGAAGCAGTTAAAGCACAACAAGTACAAATAAACAACCTAAATATATTAATAACGCAATTAAGTGCAAGATTAAGTTAAATATAGAATATGGCTACTCCATTTACATATAGTATACAAGGTGTTTCTGGTTTTTCTGGTACTCAAGGTGCAACCGGTACGTCGGGATATTCTGGTTTTAGCGGACCTCAAGGGCCACAAGGATTTAGTGGAGCTGCAGGTACTTCTGGTTATAGTGGTATATCTGGTGCACAAGGTGCACAAGGAACTAATGGAACGATTGGGCAGAACGGTGCACAAGGTGCACAAGGCGCAACAGGTGCTCAAGGTGCAGCAGGTACGTCAGGATATTCTGGTTTTAGTGGAGCTAAAGGATCTACTGGAGCTCAAGGATCTACTGGTGCTCAAGGCTCAACAGGTGCTCAAGGCTCAACAGGTGCTCAAGGCACTTCAGGCGCTCAAGGCGCAACCGGTACTTCTGGTTTTTCAGGCCAGCTTGGCGCTAACACTACTGTGTATGTACAAAGTGGTTCAGTAAGTGGTGTACCTACAGCCGCGGGTAATGGTAATCTTTGGTGGAACACAGATACTGGTGCCTTAAACATTTGGATATCGTCTTCTAGTTCTTGGGTAGTTGCAGTGCCATATGTTGATCCTTCTACTATATTTAAAACTTCTGGTGGTAACATAACTGGTAACGTTGGTATATCTGGAGCGTTAAACGTAACAGGTGCTATTACAGCTACTAGTAGTATTACTGCTAATTATTCTGATAAACGACTTAAAGATATTAAAGGCAATATTTTAAATGCGTTGTCAAAAGTTTTATTACTTAATGGTGTGAACTACACTGCTAATGAAACTGCTCAACGTTACGGTTATTCATCTGAAACTCCTGAAGTAGGTTTAATAGCTCAGGAAGTACAGGTAGTTTTACCTGAAGTTATTAAGTTAGCACCGTTCGATACTGTAACCAATGAAGATGGTTCAACATATTCTAAGAGCGGTGAAAACTATATAACTATACAATATGAAAGAATGATTCCTTTACTTGTTGAGGCCATAAAAGAACAGCAAGCTCAGATAGAGGAACTTAAAGCACTCATTAAAGCAAAGGCCTAAAGTATGGCAAACCAGCTAAGTTTTCCAACTTCACCTTCAAGTGCACAAAGGTACATTTCTCCTATAGGGTGGGTGTACACTTATGACGGTTATACCTGGAATACAACAGGTAGGTTAGGTATGGCTGGGTTTACAGCTGAAAACTCATTTTTATATCGTACCGTGTATACTCGTGGTTATGTACATTGCGGTTATCAAGGTGGTAGTCCTTGGCGTAATACTAATAGAACTATACATTTAACCGATACAACCACTAACTTAGGTGATATGATGGATAATGGTGCATCATACATTGACGGTGGGTTTAGTGATTATAACACGTATGTGTTTAATGACTCTGGTGCAGTTAATGGTACTTCTTCTTACACGTCATCAATGAGTATGACGACTGAATCTTTAAGAACTCATAATAGTAATAGAGATTTAAAACAGTCTCGTGCAAACTGTAAAGCGTTAATGAACGCAGGACTCACTTCAATATATATTACTGGTGGTAACTCTTCTAATACAGATAAATTTTGCACTATTACAGATACAATGTTGTCATTAAGTCTTATTAGCGGTGGTAACTCAGGTCAAACAGCAGGTGGTCTTAGCGGTTTTTGGGGTCAGTACTATGGCTGGGTTAGTAGCGATAACTCTGGCACTAGTTGTTTTGCTTGGAGTACTGAAACTTATATAACAGTCATCAACTACAGTTTAGATACAGACGGTCAACCGAAAGGTTTATCTAGTAAATGGGGATTTGGATACAACTCAACCGGTTCATATGCTGGTTCGTCAACATTATATAAGTTTAACGATACTAACGGTACTTCAGTATCAAGTTTTAGTCGTCCTGAATCTTGCGGAGAAGAAAATATGCAAGTAGGGCAAGATTGGGGATATGCCCTTGGTTCCTATAACGGTGGTAACCAAACAAATAACACTCAAAAGATATACTACACCACAGATACCTGTTCAGGTATGGGTTCCACTACTCAACCTAAAGGCCACGGTGGAATGTCATCCGGTAGTTGCGGTTCTGGTAGTGTAACTTTATTAGGTGGTTCATTAGGTGGTTAAATAAATATTTTTATGCCTTTAAGTTTTCCATCAACACATCCAGCAGGTACAATATACGAAGGGTTTGCCAATGGCTATCTTTATGTTTTTGATGGCTACGAATGGGTAATGACTCCAAACACGTTTACCAATGCTATATCAGCCTGGTTTACCAGCTTTTTATACCGTACACTTTACACTCGTGGGTATATGCACTGTGGATATCAAAATAGTTCACTTTGGAGAAACACTAACAGGACTGTACATAGTACTGACGTTACCACCAATCTCGGTGATATGATGGATAACGTTGCAAACTATATGGATTGTGGGTTTAGTGATTATCATTCTTATGTGTTTAACGATAGCGGTTCATTTCAAGGTAGTTCAACTACTGTTTCTAGAATGAATATGACTACAGAGTCGTTAATAGGATATACAGGTAATGCAAATATGACTGTAAGCAGGACAGATTGTAAAACGCTTATGAGCCCTACATTAACCTACATATATATTACCGGTGGTGGTAACTCTAGCACTGATAAACTTAATACCGTATCAGATACAACTCTTAACTCCGGTAATGTTGGCGGATCAAGTTGTTCTGGTGGTACTGCAGGCGGTCTTAGCGGGTTCTTCGGTCAGTTTTACGGTACAGTTGGAGCAAACAGTTCATCAGCTTCTTTAAACTTTTCAAATGAAACCTGGACTACTGGTACCTGGTCTTTTGCTTCTAGTACTGACGGACAACCGAAAGGTCTATCAAGTAAAGTAGGTTACGGGTATAACTCTTCAGGTACGTATAATGGTAGTTCAACATATTACAAATTTAACGATACAACAAGATCTCAAATCTCCTCATTCAGCCGTCCAGAATCTTGCGGGGAAGAAAACTGTGAAATAGGACAAGACTGGGGCTATACGTTAGGTTCTTATAACGGTAGTGGACAAACTAATAACTCTACTAAAACATATTATACAACAGATTCTTGTGTATCAATGGGTTCCACTACTCAACCTAAAGGACACGGAGGTGCTTCTTCTGGCGGTTGCGGTACAGGTAGTTGTTCTTTATTAGGTGGACTTCCAGGCACATCAATGTAACTATTTAACGAATATGAATTATTATCTTACTAAATTTTTCCGATACATACCTAATATTGATGGTATGACCGTTATAACAGGTATTGATAATTTTAATATTGTCAGCCTTGCAACCGATACTGCTATTGCAACATTAAGTGCTTACGAAGCACATCCTTTTGAAGGCATACCAAAGACAATACCTATGGTAGAGTTGACTGAAGTTGAAGCACTGTCTGCTCATAAGTTTTATGCTGAAACTCGTGGTTACCGTAAAGCATATTCCGATCTAGAAGGATTAGAACCGGATGCTGATGAGTTAGCAAAAGGTAGCAGAAAAACAAAAATTTACTTGACTGATGATATGACAGCAGCTACTATATCACTAATGAAGAAAGCTCATAAGTTACACATTGATCAAGAAATGGAAGATAGACGTTTAGGTTTACCTAATCTTGATAGCACTGAAAGACCTGCTTATAACGCAGATAAACACGCCGAATTGTTAACACAGGCAGATAGTTTATCTTCTATTGATGATCACGTTGAAGCACGAGAAACGGTACTTGGTCACGAAATGACAAAGGATCTTGCTAGTAGAAAAGGACTTTGGGATGATACTAGAAACGCTAGAAAAGAAAAAGTAAAATTTGGATACCAATTCTAATATGGAAAACGAAGATATTATTAAATTTGTCGATGAAAACGAAAACTCTATCGGTATGTCCGATTTTCAGGCTCGTTATTTTGTTGTAAATTCTCAGGTAACAGATTACCGCAGAGTGCGTCAAGCTTTATTAGAGATTGACAATCGTAACGGTATGTTAAAACAGGTTCAACGTCAGCGTAAAAAGCGTATTATCGAAAAACAAATAATACAAAGAGATATCGATAATGAGTTTGATGATCTTAAAAAACAAATATTACAGGTAGACTTAGAGCAAGCAGTTTGGGACATTCATATGTATGACAAGAAAGAGAAAATGTGTCAAAATGAAATTGATATGTTTTCTGATATGGTAAGATCAATGTGTCCAGATATGCAGAGTTTAGAGAAATATAAAGACAACAATGAAGAGCTAGAACGCGAGTACTGGATTACAAGAATGGCTAAACAGGCTGCAATGGACTTAAATACTATCGGTCGTATCGGTCAAGGTAACTTAGATTCGATTTTAATGATGCCTTTAACAGATGTTAAAGAAACACTTCAGTTAGCTATTAAATACAACGGCGTGTTAGGTAAAGGTATCGATGCTATTGGTCAAGCAACAATGAAGCAGTTAATAGGTTCAAAAGGAACCGATTTAGCTTATATTGATGATGTTGCTAAAGATCAGTTAAAGATCGAAGCCAAGACCAAGAGTGAAGATATTTAGTATACCTCTTAACCCTAAGCTTACAGAACAACAGTTCTACACGTTTTTAGAGTTCTGTAAAGAGTATAAAGATTATATATACGACATATATTTTACTTGTCGTATTGATCCTTTCTTGCAAGATGCAATGGGTGATGTGTTTGTACAAAAAGATGCACATCAGTTTGCTATTGAAACAGCTTTATATGTACAAAAAGAAACAGGTATAACTGTATCTGCTACGTTTAATAATATATCAGTACGAGCTAGTCAAAAGAACTTAGAGACTTGGATAAAAAACTTTAAACCTTTATATGATGCTGGTATAAGGTCTTGTACCCTACCCCATACACACTGGATGTTAACTAAACAGGTTAAACATAACTTTCCAGAACTATTTGTTAAGAACACTATTTTAAGAGCGGTTAAAGAACCAAGAGAAGTAGCAGCTTTAGCACAGGCTGGTTTTAACTATGTTAATCTTGATCGAGTACTCATGAGAGATCATGATAGACTTAGAGAGATAAAAAGAGTTAAAGACAAATACGATATCAAGCTATCTTTATTAGCTAATGAAGGTTGTGTAGGCGGGTGCCCTGTAATGGATGAGCATTACCACTTTAATAATACTAGAACAACAGGCAATCAGTACTTTACAGATCCTATTAGTAGAGTTAGTTGCCCTAAATGGCAGACTCAAGATTCAGCTGTACAGTTAACTAATGCTAACTTTCCACCTTGGAGAGAAGATTGGTTAGAGTTTTTAGAGCTAGGTATTGATACGATTAAAATGCACGGTAGAGAGAATAGTAACCGTCTTAATGAGACAATGGACATTATTCGTAGGTTTGCCAATAAAGAAGAAATACTGTTCAGTGGTTTCGAGCCTTATATAGAAGACACGAACTTAATAGAAAAACCTATAAACACTTGGCGTCAAAAGATTAAGACGTGTAAGTTTAACTGTTGGGATTGTGATTACTGTACAAAAGTATGGAGAGCCAAGGGTAATAAAAACAATAAGAAAGTTGAAAAGGTAGCTCAATTATTAATAGACACTGTTAATCAGCCAATAGGAGATACTGTAGAAGGTATTACTTCAGATAAGATGAAACAGTTGTTAAACGGTATTGGTAAAATATCGACAGGTTACCTCGAAGTGGGTGTGTTAAACGGTGGCACATTTTGCGCTACCATTAAAGATAATAATCTCAAGGCATATGCAGTCGATCATTGGCAAGAACAAACCAAATCTGCTAATGGTAAGGTAGATCTTGAATCCTCGAAAGAAAAATTTATTGAGAATGCTAAAAAGTATAAAGGTAATAACACTTTAAAGATATTCAATAGCCATTTTTTACAAGTCGAAAAATCTGATATTGGTAATATAGACTTTTTCTTTTATGATGCAGATCATAGCGAAGAAGCCAACTATCAAGCTATAATGTACTTTGCAGATAAGCTAGTAGATGAAGCTGTTCTTATATTTGACGATGCAAATTTTGATGGGGTAGTTAGCGGTGCTAAACGCGGTATTGCTGATGCTGGTTTAGAAGTAATATACGATAAGATATTATTAAATGATTTAGAAGATCCTGATATGTGGTGGAATGGTTTTTACCTGGCTATTGTAAAGAAATAATATAAAATATAGCTATGAGTGACTTTTTAGACCGTTTTTATCTCGGAGACGAAATCTATCTCTTTGTACTCTTTACTATTATGGTAGTAGCGGGTATTGCCAAAGAGCATAACCTGTTTGGATGTACGTACGGATGGTTAAAATTTAAACTTAAAAGTAACAAGTTAGTTATTGCTGTTATTAGTCTTATTAGCGGTATATTACCTCTAGAAGGTAGAAGTACAGTTAGTGCAGGTATATTAGATACAGCAACAGCTTCAAAGGAGAAAGATGTAAAAGCACGTCAAAAACTTGGACCTATCGACTTCCTTACCACCCATCACTATTATATGTGGTCTCCTATTGAGAAACCAGTAATACTACCAATGGCTGCGTTTGGTATTACATATGCAGTATGGTTAAAAATGTTATGGCCGTTGATAGCTGTTAGTGCTGCATTTATTTTTTACTATTTATTCTTTGTTATTAAAGAAGACGAAATAGAGATTACACCTCAAGAAAATCTTGGCGCTGGTAATTTTATCAAAAACGTAATACCGTTTATTGCTGCTGTTCTTACGTATATGCTACTTGGAGGAGAAGGCCCAGAGTTAGTGTTTCCTATCTTCGGTACTCTATTAGCTTATTATCTGTATATTACTAAGACTTATAGCTGGAAAAAGATTAGTAGTTATGTTAATTGGACTACAATCACACTGATTGGTGTCATCTTCTTTACATCTGGTTATATGCAAGAGCATAGAGCTTGGATTGAACACGCTGTAAGAAACTGGGGCTTGGATCCACATACATTTAGTGGTATGTATATTATTAGTATGTTACTATTTGCTGCTAGCTTTAGTATGGGTAGTGACGGTAAGTTTGCTGCACTAACAGTATTAGCTACAACAGTATTCGGTAGACAGTATCTACTATGGTTTTTTGCATTAGATTATTGTGGTTATCTTTTAACTCCAATGCACGAATGTGTTATGATTGGTAAACGTTACTTTGGTACCCCTCTATCCACATATTATAAAGCATTAGGTACCTGGGCATTTTTACTTTTATTAACTGCAGCTATTTTTACTTTTATTAAATGAAAAACTTATTAACAGCATTCTCACGGTTTTGAAGGTGGATTCGTCTTTACTTTTTAGCTTTGACAAATCCGTTTATTTTTTATTTTAAAACTCATACAAACTGTAGTATTTTTTACTAAATATTAACAACCAATACTACTATGGCATATTTTAATCCAGCAAACGCTTACTCAGGTTATTCAGGCTACGGTGCACAAGGCTTCCAAGGAGCTCAGGGCGCTACAGGTGCTCAAGGTGCACAGGGTTTCCAAGGCCCACAAGGCGTTTCTGGTTACTCAGGCTTTACTGGCATAAGTGGTTATAGCGGTTTTACTGGTATTTCTGGTTACTCCGGCTTCAGCGGTGTTAAAGGTTCAACAGGTCTTTCTGGTACTTCAGGTTACTCAGGCTTTACTGGTATTTCAGGCTACTCTGGTTTCTCTGGCCCACAAGGCTTCCAAGGACCTCAAGGTTTTTCAGGTACATCTGGTTACTCAGGCTTTACTGGTATTTCAGGTTTTAGTGGTCCTGGCGCTAACCAAACATTAAACACAAACAGCACTGTAGTATTCCAAACACTTTCAGCATTTTCAATCAGTGCAGTTAACTTAATCACGTTAAACGAGTATTTTGCATCTGCATCAAACTTTACTACATATGGTAATACGTTATTAAGTGGTGCTACTACAGTACAAGGTAACATGACTGTAAACGGTGTAGTCTTAGCTTCAGGTAATCTAGGTGTTGGTACAGCTTCACCAAGTTCCACATTAACAGTTAACGGTACATTATCAGCTGCTGGTGCAGTTGCTGTATCCAATAACACATTTACGATTGATAAGACTGGTAACGTAGTAGCTTTAAGCTATAGTTCAACATCTACAAGACTACAAAAGACTAACATCAGAGATTTAGAAGATGTTATTCCTGATGCTTTAGGCGTTACTCAAAACCTACACCCAGTTGTATACGATAGTTTAGTTGATGCATCAAGCAAAGACAACATCGGTCTTATTGCTGAAGACGTGTATTCTTTATTACCAAATGTGGTTAACCAATACACTGATGCTAATGGTGACCAAACATTTGTTGGTATTGATTACAGCCGTCTAACAGCTATTCTTATTGATAACATTAAAGTGTTATCAAACAAGATTCAAGAGCTTAGTGCAAAGCTGCCACAATAACGTAAGTTAGAGTGTGGCTACACTTAAAACAAGCGTATTCAATCTTACCGAAACTCTAATAAACACTATTAGAGTGTATCGACAACAAGGAGCGGTGCTTGCTTCTGAGAGTAGGCAAGTTGCACGTATGGATTCTTGTTCAAACTGTGAAAAGCTATCTGAAAAAGGCATATGTAATGTATGTGCTTGTTATATGAACTTAAAGGTTCGTCTTGAAGCAGCTAAATGCCCACTTGGGAAATGGTAAAAACGTATTTCTGCTGTAAGTAATAATAATGCCTGTTATTAATATACAGTCCCTTACAAGTCCTACTACTTTAGCTGTAGGTACAGATGTAGGTAATCCGTATTCTTTCCAGCAATGGTTACAAAATAATAGCAATATTGATGTTAACTCTCAAGTTAGCCAATACAACACGTATTTAAAGACTTGGTACAAGAACAGAGCCAACTCACCGGCTACTATGTCTTTATATGTAAAGAACCTTTACATTAACTTCATAAAACAGCTTGGATTATCCACTCGTAATCCAGAAGAACAGGCATTTTTTAGTAGTATAGATTATAACAATGATTTGGATATACAAGGAGCAATAACTTATTATGCTCGTAAACTAAAAGACGTATCTAGATATATAGCAGAACAACGTAATAACATAGTTTACTCCAAGATAAAAAATAACTTAATAGGTACTAGTGATTATCTGTCGAGCTTGTTTTATACCTATATCCTCAATGTTTTTACCATTAAACCAGATCCAAATAATGTGGTCATTACAAATGGTGATTTATTACAATACTTGCCTTCATTAAGTGCAATAGCGGATACTTTTAGTGTAGAAATAGAAGAGTTATACGACACTGCAAATTACTTAGATAGAGATCCAAGTGTAGATATTTCTCAGTACACCACCTTTGCTGCTAATACAAGTGCGCAGTTATATGAAACATCTTTTTACGATGTTCCTTCAGAATATATTCTTAACTTAATTATTCAGGCCCTACAATCAGCAAATACGTTAAATCCTTGCTATGGTGTATCCGGCTTCGTAGGCACAACTATAAGTAATAATACAAATAACACTTCTACAATGAGTAATGTCTATGTTTATTCAGGCGACGGTCAAAGCACGTCCTACCCTCTTGCAGGTATCACAAACGGTGATGCCTCTTTATATAGAGTTACTCTTGATGGTTTAGTACAAACACCTGGTACAGCTTATACCATAAGTGTTCAGAACGCAAATATACTTTTTAGTGGTATCCCGCCACTTGGTTCAGAAATAGTCATCGTAGCTCCAACCTCATAACATGTCGCTAACAACAGTAAACCAACTTAGTCTTATACCTGCAGCCGCTGGGGTTTCAGGCCGTTCTGGTTTTTCTGGCTTCTCTGGGTTTCCTGGAGCACAAGGAGCACCCGGTGGTGCTTCTGGTTATAGTGGTCAATCAGGTACTTCTGGTTTCTCTGGGTTTACCGGTTTCAGTGGTTTTAGCGGTCTAAACGGTACAGTAGCATATTCCGGTACTTCTGGTTTCTCTGGGTTTAGCGGTTTTAGCGGTTATTCAGGCGCTACCGGTTTTAGCGGTTTTTCTAGTTTTTCAGGCTTCTCTGGGTTTTCAAGTTTTAGTGGTTATTCTGGCTACACCGGTCAATCTGGTTTTAGTGGTATATCAGGCTTTAGCGGTATAAGTGGTTTTAGCGGTATATCTGGTTATAGTGGTATGAGCGGTTTTACAGGTATATCTGGTTTCAGTGGTGCTCCTGGTGCAGCTGCAGCTTCCGGTTATTCTGGTTTTAGCGGTTATAGCGGTATTTCCGGTTATAGTGGTTTTTCTAGCTTTTCCGGTTACAGCGGTTTTAGTAGCTTTAGTGGTTACTCGGGCTTTAGCAGTTTTTCAGGTTTTTCAGGTTACTCCGGTTTTAGCAGCTTTAGCGGGTTCTCTGGTTTTAGTAGCTTTAGTGGTTTTTCAGGTACATCAGGTTATTCTGGTCAATCTGGTTTCTCAGGCTTCACTGGTTTATCAGGCTATTCTGGTACGAGTGGTTTTAGCGGGAATTCAGGTACATCAGGTTATAGCGGGTATACCGGTTTACAAGGCTATTCTGGTTTAAGCGGTTATTCCGGACAATCAGGTTTTAGCGGCATTTCAGGATGGTCAGGAGATTCAGGTATTAGCGGTTATTCTGGCTTTAGCGGTCAATCTGGTGCTTTAGGCATTTCAGGTTTTTCTGGTTACAGTGGTCAATCAGGCTACTCTGGTACTTCTGGTTATGTAGGTATTTCTGGTTACAGTGGTTTTAGCGGACAATCTGGTTGGTCTGGTTATTCTGGTATAAGTGGTACTAGTGGTTATTCTGGTCAATCAGGTTTTTCAGGCCCGTCTGGTTATTCCGGCTTTACAGGTATTTCTGGCTACTCTGGCTTTAGTGGTCAAGTAGGTACAACCGGTCAATCAGGTTATTCTGGTTTTAGTGGTCAATCAGGTTACAGTGGTCAATCTGGCTTCTCTGGTATTTCAGGCTTTAGTGGTTATACAGGTACATCTGGTACTTCTGGTTACTCCGGTATTAGCGGTTATTCAGGCTTTACTGGTATTTCAGGTACCTCAGGCTATTCCGGTTCAGTAGGTACATCCGGTACTTCAGGTTATTCCGGTACTTCTGGTTATTCAGGGCTTTCTGGTTACTCAGGTACAAGCGGCTATTCCGGTACTTCAGGCTATTCTGGTACAATAGGTACAAGCGGTTATTCTGGTATTAGTGGTTACTCAGGCTTTACTGGTATTTCAGGCTATTCCGGTTTTACAGGTACTTCAGGCTTTACTGGTATATCTGGTTATAGTGGTATTTCAGGCTTTAGTGGCTTTACTGGTATTTCAGGTTATTCTGGACAATCAGGCTACTCCGGTACTTCTGGTACGGTAGGTACTTCAGGTTACTCCGGTTATTCTGGCTTGTCTGGTGCTTCAGGTTATTCTGGTTTATCAGGCTTTAGCGGTATATCAGGTTATACAGGTATTTCAGGTCATTCAGGCTTTAGTAGTTATTCTGGTTATAGCGGTCAATCAGGTTTTACAGGTATTTCTGGTTTCTCAGGTTGGTCAGGGCCAACAGGCGGTTCGGTTTACGGTAGAACGTACTTCTTTAATGAAACTAATAGTGATCAAAACCCAGCAGTATTTGAACAACTAACCTTACAACCAGGTGGTATTAGTATAGAAGACGATCAAGTCACTATTACATCTGCAGCAGGTATAAGTGCTATTGGTTGGTACTTAACACCCCCAGGTGAACCTGGTTTAGTATATATTGAATCAGGTCTATGGGATATTGAGTTCTACCGTTACGTAACGGGTGGTAGTGCTGGGTTTATATTCAGTATATACACATTCTCGATGGCTACTAGTGCCACGAGTACATTTATTTTAAGTGCTGATTCAGGACTTGTTTCTGATACAGTTTCGACATATCAAAAGATAGGCGCTGTTACAAGTAGTATCACCTCTCTATCTTCTACAGATCGTATTTTACTACAAGTAGCTGCTTATACTAACAGTGTAACACCAGTAACTGCTGCTTACCAATATAATGGTAGTTCAGTGTACAGTGTAGTACGTACTCCTATTGGTCAAGGTGTTGCTGGTCAGTCTGGTTATTCTGGCTACAGCGGTTTAGGTTATTCAGGCTACAGTGGTCAATCAGGCTATAGTGGTTTTACAGGCTTTAGTGGCTTCACTGGTATTAGTGGTTTCACTGGTACTTCAGGTTATTCAGGCTTTACAGGTATTTCTGGTGCTTCAGGCTATTCTGGTACAGTAGGTATTAGCGGTACTTCAGGTTATTCCGGCTTCACTGGTATATCTGGTTACTCTGGTATCTCTGGTTTTTCAGGCTTTACTGGTATAAGCGGTACTTCAGGTTACTCTGGCATTTCAGGTTATTCTGGTATTTCTGGTTATAGTGGTTATTCTGGTGCTTCAGGTTATTCTGGTACATCTGGCTTCTCTGGTATCTCAGGCTTTACTGGTATTAGCGGTTATTCAGGCTTTACAGGTATTTCAGGTTATAGTGGTACTTCAGGCTACTCAGGTACATCTGGTTACAGCGGTTATTCCGGTCAATCTGGTTTCTCAGGTATATCAGGCTATAGTGGTACTTCAGGCTTTAGCGGTATATCTGGTTATAGCGGTTTTACAGGTCAATCTGGTACTTCAGGTTATAGCGGCTTAAGCGGTTATAGCGGTACTTCAGGTTTCTCAGGCTTCACAGGTATAAGCGGTTATTCCGGTCAATCAGGCTTTAGTGGTTTCACTGGTATATCTGGTTACTCTGGTACTTCAGGCTTTAGTGGTATATCAGGCTTCTCTGGTTACACCGGTATTTCAGGCTTCTCAGGTATTAGCGGTTGGTCAGGCTATTCTGGCTTTACGGGTTTATCAGGCTTTAGTGGTTACTCCGGTTTATCAGGCTTTACAGGTATTTCAGGTTACTCAGGCTTTAGTGGTCAAATAGGCTACTCTGGTCAATCAGGCTTTAGTGGTTTTACTGGTGTAAGCGGGTTCAGTGGTACATCTGGTATTTCTGGTTATTCTGGCTTTACAGGCATTTCCGGCTTTAGCGGTATTTCAGGCTTTAGCGGTATAAGCGGTTTTAGCGGTATTTCTGGTTACTCTGGTTTATCAGGGTTCTCAGGTTACACAGGTATAAGTGGTTTCTCAGGCTTTACAGGCGCTTCTGGTTTCTCTGGTATATCAGGCTGGTCTGGCTATAGCGGCTTTAGCGGTTTTTCAGGCTTTAGTAGCTACTCCGGATTTAGCGGCTTTAGTGGTTTCTCAAGCTATTCCGGTTTCTCAGGGTTTAGCGGTTTTTCAAGCTTCTCTGGTTTCTCTGGTTTTAGTAGCTTCTCTGGTTTCTCAGGCTTCAGTAGTTATTCCGGTTATACAGGTGTTTCTGGTTACTCTGGTTATTCTGGTTTTACTGGCTTCTCAGGCTTTACTGGTTGGTCTGGTTTTAGCGGTTATCAAGGCTACTCTGGTTTTAGTGGCTTCTCTGGTTTTAGTGGAGCAGGTATAACAAGTACTGCTACTACAAGTTATATACCTAAGATGTCAAGCTCGACATCTGTAGCTAATAGTTTAGTATATGACAACGGTACTAATGTAGGTATCAATACTACTAGCCCAGCACATACATTACATGTCCAGGGGGATATATATTCTTCTGGTGCTATTATCGGTAGTATCAACAATACACTTAAAACAACTAATGTCGGTGCTACTAGTTCAATATATGTAAGATCAGACGGTAGCACAGGCGCATTTAATGATTCTAATACTGCTTTCTATGTAGATAATATCGGTAACTTATCTATTTTCAATCAGCTTTACTATAACTCTTCTACACAAAAGTTCGTCATTGCTGGTACATTGCAAGCAGCTTCAATAGGTGCAACAAGTGCAATATATATTGCTGCAACAGGTGTTACACCTTCATTTAGTGCATGCAATACACCTTTCTATGCTGATAATACTGGTAACTTCTCGTTAGGTAATAAGTTTGCTTGGAACAGTAAGACAAACGTTTTAAATGTTGGTGGTACAATAAATGCTGCTAATATAGGTGCAACAAGTGCTATATACATTGCTGGTGCAACAGTAACACCTTCATTTAGTGCTTCTAATACACCTTTTTGGGTAGATAGTTCTGGTAGATTATCTCTAGGTAGCAAACTTACCTGGGACGGTAATGGTACGTTAAATGTAGGTGGTACTATTAAGACTACAACAGCAGACGCTACAAGTGCAATATATGTAAGAGCAGATGGTGGTGTTGGTGCATTTAACGACTCTAATACAGCTTTCTGGGTAGATAATACTGGTAACTTATCTATTTTTAATAAACTTTATTACAATGCTTCTACTCAAAAGTTCTGGATCGGTGGGACATTGCAGGCTTCTACAGTAGGTTCTACTAGTGCAATATATGTACGTACAGATGGTAGTGCTGGTGCATATAACAACTCAAGCACACCATTCTATGTAGATAATACAGGTCAATTTTCTCTTGGTAATAATGTAACTTGGAGCGGTGGTGCATTAACAGTAAATGGTACTGTTACTACTGGTGCATTAACAGCTACAGGTGGTAAAATATCAAACTGGAATATTAATACCAATAGTTTTACATCAACTAATGGTGATATAACTCTTAATAGTAGTTCTACCCCTTATATAGGCGTTAATACAACCACATTTGGTAGTGCTGGTATATTCTTAGGTAAGAGTGGTACTAACTACGTATTCTATGCAGGTAACGGTAGTAATCAAGCTTTAAAATGGGACGGTAGCGCATTAACAGTATCCGGTACTATTGGTGCAACTGCTGGTAATATAGGTGGTTGGGGTATAGGTAGTACATCTCTTACATCAACTAATATAACTATTGATAGTTCTGCCGGGTCAATAACAAGTACAGATGGTGCTGGTAGTTATGTATATCTTACTTCAAACTTTGTAAGCGGTTATGGTGGTGCTGTAACTAATAGCGCATCTTACAAGTTATATGCTTTAGGTAATGGTGCATATTTAAATATTTCAAATGCCTCTTTTAGTGTTGGTGGTGGGGTAGCTAGTAGCTCATTAGCTACGTGGTCGGTTACAGGTGGTGGTGGTACAGTTTCAATGACCCCCGGCAGATTAGATGCAAGTTCTGCAGTTTCTGGTTTTAGTGGTACTTTCACTCGTCTAGTAGTTGGTAATAACGGTTTTGATGTTACAGGTGGTGGTACAATATCTGGAGATGTAGGACTAGGTACAGGTGCCAAGATATACCTACATGCAGCTTCAGGTTGGGTAGGAGTTTCAGGCGGTATTGCATTCGGAGATGGTACTACAATGAACACTGCTGGTGGTTCTACTGGACCACAAGGTGCTTCTGGTACTTCAGGGTGGTCTGGTTTTAGCGGTATAAATGGCTCTAACGGTGCTTCTGGTACTTCAGGGTGGTCTGGTTTCTCTGGACAAAAAGGTGCAACAGGACCGCAAGGATTAAGAGGCCCAACAGGACCACAAGGGCAAAGAGGTCCTACAGGTTCTCAAGGCTTTAGCGGTATTTCAGGTTGGTCTGGCGCAAAAGGTGCTCAAGGTTCACCTGGTTCAACTTCTTATAACCAATCTCTCAACACATACAACTCTGTAACATTTGCAGGTCTAACAGTTTCTGATGGTACAGCTAGTGATGTAGTAGCTACATTTAGTGGTTTAGTAAACCTTCAATCAGGTACAGTTGGACCACACGTAATATATACTGCAGGAGCTGCAGGTACCACTGGTAATGAATACGGTTTAGGTTTATCCGATTCTTCGTATGGTAATCCTGCAAATACTTGGTTAAAAGGTAACGGTGATGCTTCCTTTGGTGGTGCTGTTTCTAAAGGCTCTGGTTCATTTAAAATTAACCATCCGTTACCCTCGTTAAGTGCTACAAACTATTTAGTACATTCATTTATTGAAGGTCCAAGAGTAGATCTTATATATAGAGGTACAGCAGCACTTAGTGCAGGTCAAGCTGTTTTAAACTTAGATGAAACAGTAGGTATGACAGAAGGTACGTTTGTAGCTTTATGTAGAGAGGTACAAGTATTTGTTACAAATCAAACAGATTGGTCTGGTGTGCGTGGTTCAGTTACTGATAATATTTTAACCATAACATGTCAAGATCCTTCTGCTACGTCTACTGTTAACTGGATGGTAATAGGTGAACGTCATGACCCACACATTATTAGTACAAGCTGGACTGATGCAAGCGGTAAACCTATATTAGAACCAGTTATTCCACCACCAATACCATTATCTGCTATATTATAATCAATGCTTTCTGCAACACAAGTCGACGTTAATACAACATCTGACCAGATTAACGCTCAGTTAGTAACCCTATCTGAAAAGTATCTAGGTAATAACGTTATTGTACTATCTGGTACTAATACAGGTTATATAGGTGCAAATATTGCACCTTTAGCACCATGGGGTAACTTAGCTAATAAGTACTTCCCTACTGTTGCTACATTATCTCAGAGTGGAGACAATATATTAACTAAAGACCAGCTTGGTGGTTATTTTACACCTAATAATCTTGGTGCTTCTACTTATTTAGCTAAAAACCTTACACCGTTTATTAATATTAACGAGGTCAAACCTGGTGTAATATACAAATATGCTGATCCAGCTAAGTTTAACAAAGGTAGTGGTTTATCTGAAAAAGATCAAGATAATATTATAACCCATATACAGGACCTAAGTTGGTTAAAGGCTACTAACACAGGTACTATATATGATGGTCAGGTTATCGGTACTACTGATTATCAAAAGTTTGTTCCTTATCAATCTGCTTATGAAACTACTAAACTAGATACTAACGGAGTAGTAGATGTTCGTAATGATTATGAGTTTTGGACAGGACCGCAGAAAAACATCTGGTTAACCACTAATAAGTTTACGGAAGAAGATTGGTTAAAGTACCATGATATAGATAACAGGGTACAAAGACTACTCATTAACACCGGACAAGAGCTATACTCTTGGAACACTGATGTGTTTGGTAATCAATATGCATTATATAAAGCACCGCCTGTAGAAGGGCGTACTATATACCATATGCAAAATGCTTATGGTCCGTTGTGGGTAAGAACAGTAGACGGGATAGTATATTCAGCTACAGATGCACTTACTGCTATATACAACAAGTACTTAAACGAGCCTGCTATATATGCTCAGTTATCAGCTAATAATATTAAAAATCTTGATGTATTTTATGATACTCTAGTGTTTGATTTGAGCGGTTATACAATATTCGAAAAGATAACGTTCGATTATAATACTAAGACTATACAAACAACAGATAAAGACTTTTTATGGTTAGATTATCATCAAAACGTTTCTAGTCGTTTACTTTCCTCTTCTTCTTTAACAGGTATACATGTTAAAGATAGTGCTGCGGTTTATTATGGTGGTAACTGGTATGATGAAAACAAAAAGACCATTACTTCTTGTTTATTATTGTCTGCTGCAGTTACTACAACAAGTACTACTTCTGCACTAGTAGTGCCTGTACTATATCAGTACGATATTAACAACCCTTCAAAGAGAACTAGAATATTCCCTACCAATAATACTGATTTTGATTACTTTACATATAGTAGAGGTATAAGTTCAGTAAATAGCGATCAAGAGTTATTAACTTATATGGAAGCACCTGTTATTACATATAATAAGGATATTGGTTCTTATATTATAAGTTTTGTTGCTTTTATTAATCAAAACTTCAAAATAGTAACTTACAATACTAAGGAAGCTTTACTTGGTAGAATACTAGTTAACGAAGCAGTAATACCAATCGTAACAGATACAGGAAGCCCAGTAACAGTCGTATGATAACTAACTATACATTTACAACTTCAACAAGTAGTGCAAAACTATATACCCCTACCATTATTGTTTTTAAACCAAGCAATATATCATTAACAGGTAACCAGTTTTTAAGCAAAATGGTGTATCAGTTACCAGACGGGGTTATAACTAAAGTAAACACATTTGTACCTAATGGTTACGGTAATGATGATTGTAGATCGGATTTTGTATACACCGTACCTAACGTTACTACTACTTCAGTTAGCGGTTACACTACAGCTGTTATTAGTATATCTGCCTTTATAGGTCCAGGTAACTACTTTAATCCTTCTACATATACATTAAGTTTAACAGGTATACCCCCAAAGTTTACTCGCAATCCTTTAGCTTCTGCTGAAGCATATGTATTTGATGAGGTTCATTTAGTTAAAATGAAATCCTGGGGTCCAGATAATAATCAAATACTTGCTTTAGAAGGTAAAAATCCAAACTATTTACTGCTGAATTATAATGGATTGTAACATACATAACAACTAAATATTACTACCGATGCCACTTAAAATTACAGATTTACCGCAAGTACCAGCCGGCACAATATCCCAAAACATTTCTATTCCTGTTTCCCAAAGTGAAACAGATCCAAAGACTTATAAAATGTCTTTAGCTCAGACCGTTGCTTGGTTACAGACCCAGGGCATTGGTGCAGGTGGTACCGGGCCACGTGGCCCTACAGGTCCTATTGGCCCAACAGGTCCTATTGGCCCAACAGGTGGTATTGGACCAACAGGCCCACAGGGTATTCCTGGTTCATCAGGTTATTCTGGGTTTGGTGGTAACTCAGGCTTTTCTGGTTTTATTGGTTCATCAGGTTTCTCAGGCTTTCAAGGGGATTCAGGGTTTTCAGGTTTCCATGGTTCATCAGGTTATTCTGGTGTAAGTGGTCCTTCAGGTTTTTCTGGTTCTGCTGGTTCAAATACCGGTTTACCTGGTCCTGGTCTAGTATATACCGGTTATTATAGAGGTAATAACTATACATATTATAACTCTAACGATCGTAAAGACGTGGTCAGTTATTCTGGTGGTGGTGGTTTAGCTTATTATATCGCTAATAGTGAAACTTTAAGTAGTACTGGTTATACCGGCTACACAGGATGGCCAGCACCTGGTACAACAAGTGACTGGGCTTCATTCCAAGAAAACTTTCAAAGTGTAGCTACAGACTTATTATTAACTAATGACGTAGCAGTAGAAAAGGTTATTACATTAGGTACAGTTGGTAACCTTTCTGCAGGTATTATACGTTCAGTAAATACCGATTGGGTAGGTACTGAAAATAGTAAAGGTTTTTGGTTAGGTAACGACGTTGATGGTTATCCAAAGTTTTTCATTGGTGATTATTCTCCGGGCGGTAGTTACCTAATATATGACGGTTCCCCTATAGACGGTTTTACAAATGGTACTATCATATTATCTGGTACTATATTAGCAGATCAAGGTCGTATCGGTGGTGTGGGTATTGCTAAAGGCCAGCTATATACTGGTAACCCTGGTACAGCTGGCTCTATTACAACTCCGTTCTATGTTAACGGTACCTCAGATGATGGCATGACTGACCGTACTTATGCAGCAATGGGTAATGCTCTTAAGTTTTACCGACACAACGGTATTAATTATTTTAATCTCTCTGGTGGTATAACAGCCACTTATGGTTCTATAGGCGGGGTAGGTATTGCACTAGATAGAATTTATACTGGTAATCCTGAAACAGCTGGTTCCATTACAACCCCGTTCTATATAAATGGTAGTGCTGATCCAGGTGGTAATACAAATCGTACCTATATGACTATGGGAGATACGTTTAAGTATTACAGAGTAGCTGGTGATTCATCTAATAGTTATACCCCTATCAACTATATGTGGTTGTCTGGTGGTATTACTGCTACGTACGGCTCTATAGGCGGGGTAGGCATTGATACTGATCACATTTATACAGGTCGCCCTGATACTGCTGGAACAATAACAACACCTCTCTTTATTAACGGTAACAATTCTGCAGTAGACGGTTCTAATACTGGTCAAGCTATAATGTACTTGGGAGATTCTTTTAAATACTATAAACAAGCTGGTGTTTCTTCTCCTACTTATAACTTACTATTAGGTAGTACAGGTTTACAAGCTGATTACACTTTGAGTTCTACAGGAGATTACCTCTGGTGGAATGGTAGTACTTTAAAATTAAAAGGTAGTATTGAAGTTACAGGAGACTCTAACTTTGCTACGACAGGTCAAGTACAAGCAGCTTCAGCAGCTGCATACTCACAATCAATCTCATATGCAGATAAAATTGCAAACGGCACTTATCCAGGTAGTACATTTATTTCACAAAACTCTATCATATCACCGATTATCGCTGGTGTAGATGGTTATTTTAACAGCTACTTTAAAGTAGGTTCTGGTGGTATAGTGTTAGACGGTAATAATAAACGTATGTATATCGGCAACGGTAACTACGGTAACACTGATACAGGGTTTTATGCAAGTTACTCTGGTTGGTTCTCATTAGCTGATAAACTTACATATAACCCTTCTACAGGGCTAGCTATTACTGGTGCTATTACAGTACAACCAGGTGGTAATGCGGCTACAGTTGCTAATGTAACAGATGCTTATAATAATGCTTCTGGTGTTGCTGATGCTGTAGCAAGAGGTAACTACACAGGTGCAGGTACTTCATTTATTAGCGGTAAGTCTATATTCTCTCCTTATATTGCAGGTGCAAGTGGTTATATTGGTGGTACCTTCACAGTAGGTCAAGCTCCTAATCACATTTTATTTGACGGTATTAATAAAAAGATGTATATCGGTAATGGTAACTATGCTAATGGAGATACACCTTTCTATGCTGATGGTACTGGTCAGTTCTCCTTAGGTGCAAGGTTTACTTGGGATACATCTAGTAACTTAACAGTGGGTAACTATATTGGTAATAAATACCTACAATATAACTACGGTAGCAATACACTAATACTTAAAGGTGCAGAGTCAGCTGATGGTATTACTATTACATCAAATCAGGGCATGAGGTATGTAAACGATAATGGGGTATTTACTATTACTGGTGGTTCAGCAAACGGTGTAAATCATGGTGCACAAATCGACTTTGTTGGTACTGGTGGTGCTGGTGCAGGTAGTTACGGTTTATTAAGCTTAAATGCTGGCTGGCCAGATTCTAATACCAGTGACGGTCGTATACGTTTTGGTGTAGGTAATGCAGGCACTAACGGTTATGGCGAAGGTTTAAACTATGAAGCATTTACTATATGGAAAGACGGTTTAGTAGAAGTTGGTAGAGATGGTAGTTTAGCAAATAGCGGTAATTTACAAGTAGACAACGATATACATGTACATGGTTATATATATGCTACTAAGAGTGCACAGTTCTATCAAAACGTTGCTGTGAATGGTCAAGTAGCTGTTTATAACAACGCAGATTATACTATACAAACCGGTACAGGAAATCTTACTTCTGGTGGTACAGTTAACTTCCAAGTAGATTATAACGGTAATGTTAACGCAACAAGCTTTAACCCTACCTCTACAAGAAAAGTTAAAAACAACATACGCCCTTTAAGTACATTTATTTCTAATCCTTTAAATACTCTTTCAAAACTTGAAGGTATCGTATATGATAGTAGCTTGTTCCCTAAGGTAACTAATCAAATAGGTTATATTGCTGAAGATGTATATCAAGTTATACCTGAAATCGTGCAGTTAGATGAAAACAACGAACCTAAAGCACTAGATTATTCTCGTATTACAGTTGTATTAGTAGAAGCTATTAAACAACTTAACGACAAGATTACATCCTTACAAAACACTATTAACTCCAAGTAATATCCAGGTAAAATAGGTAGTATAACTAATCTTCACTACTAAATATTTTATATGGCGATTGTTAGTACCTACCCAGTTAGCTTAACCTACAAATACGGAGTTAATGTAGGTACTCCAAACTCTTCATATACAACAAATGACGGAGTTACATTCGCGTTTAATCCGTTACTATCTGGAGCTAAAGATGTTACTTTAAATCAAAGTACGGTAAGTGTATTAACAAATAACTTTGCACTTTCGGATTGTTTAAGTTCTGAACCTTATTTAAGTAATTTACAATATACAACTCAATCAGTTTTAAGCATTGGTAGTTATTACTTGTCTGCTTCTACAGCTGTTAATAGTAAAATACAGTTTATCACTGATTCTACTAAAGCTACCTTATTTACATTAAACTTTAATACAGTACTTAATACTGTTTCTTTCTCTTATTCGAACTTGTTTGTTACCTGGGTTGATGGTGATAGCTATATTAGAATGGCAGCACCGGTTAATGACAACTCTCAGTACTTTACATATAACCTATACAAAAATAATATAAGCCTGTTTGTTGATGCACCAGGAGACTCTAGAGACGGTTATGTCTTATGTAATGTAGATAGCACTTATTTAGAAGTAGCCGTATTTGCTGGTTTTAACAATACTATCAATGTTTTTACAATAAACCGTTTATCTGAACCGTCATACAAGTCTTTAGGTAACTCTAGTAACATAAAATATGTAAGTGCTCCCAATAGTATCAATGTAGCAGCAACTACATCTGCATTAAAGTATAACTATCTATTAACAGCACCTTATACTAATGTTGATCCTACCACTAATGAACTAGGATACAATATAACCCCTCTTAAAAACTATTATTCACCTCAGCACATACAGACTCCTGTATTAAGCGCACAATCTCGTTCATATAATAAGATTTTTACAGGTTTAAACACTGAAGATGGTTACGAAAAGATTTATTTGAGTTATTTAGGTAATGAAGTAGCTCAAACATTTTATAAAGATACAGACACCTATTTTCACTACCCTGTCAGCGCTGTAAACATTGCTTTATCAGCGAGCACATTAGCTGCAGCAGGTGCTTATGCAAGTTCGTCACCTTGGCGTTCAGATCGTTTATTTGTAAAGCGTGCCGACTACAGAAAATACACCCCTTGGGGCAATGTTAACGGTTCTCCGCAAAATGGAGTGCTATTCTGTTCTTGGTTATGGTTATCTTCTGGTGCAGGTACTGCTACTACTCCAGTATGGGTAGATAGGTACTTTGATCCAACTAAAATCAGCACTACAGCGGTGTTAAACACAAATGGTGCTGGTCCAAGCAATAATAACTATCCAGACGTCGTGTGGGACACTATTTCAACACAAGTACTAAGTGGTGAAAGTTTATATGTTTATCATAGAATAGGAAATAATGATAATCAGCTAGTGGTAGACACACTATCTAGTAACTTAACACATTATATACAAGAATGGGCTAACCCGCTTGTCAATGCAGCTACAGGTCTGAGTGCAGGGTATGTAAACAACTTTTCTGCAAGTGCTTCTGTAACAACTTATCAAAACACAAGAGAACCTGCACTTAATACAGGTACAAGTTTTGCGGTAATGAGCATGGACAATAATGACTTTTATTCTCCAGGCATTACATTAGCGTTCCAGGCTTACAATAATGATTGGGCTGCTATAAGAGGGGATCAGATAGTAGGTAACTATTATAATGGTGGTATTGGGTTCTTTAAGTATAACCCACTATTAACTCCTTTTGTAACTATATTAGGTAATAACTTACAGACATATAATACTAATATTGTTAGTTTAGCAAATACTTCCACTGCACCAGCAAGTGGTAATAACTTTGCATTAAAGAGTAGCTACGATGAGAGCTATTTTATAGTAGATGTATACTTTAATGTATATGAGTACGATCAGGACGGTGTAAAACTCAATCAATACAACTTAAATGATGGTGGTGCTACAGTTAGCGGGGTTCTATTAGGTGCTCACTTAGTAAACTTTAGTAGTGTACGCCGTATAATGGTATTTACAAAGATCGGTACCGCAGTACACTGGTACATGTTTGATACTATTAATAATGCTTTATTGCTTTATCAAGGCAGTCAAGCTGGTGTTAATAACTATGCTTTAGATATAGAATGTAATCCTTATTTCTATACCGGTACAGGTAATAGTACTGTTGATAATAATGACATTATATTCCATTTACAAAACGACGTACTTGTAAAGGGTCTCAACACAAGCTCTCCACAATATATACTTTCTGCTTATAAAGCTGAGTATATTGCATGTGACCATGAAAATAATATTTGGTTATTATATGCTGATAACAACTTATGTAAGTTAGATAACTATGGTAGACTACTATGGGATATTAGTTTAACAAACAGTCAAGCATTTACCGATGATAAGGGTAATCTAAGAAACTCTAAACGTATTATTAACTTTACAGCCGAGCTTGACTCAAATAGTAATAAAATGCTTTACTACGGATTAGTAATCGACGGCAGAACACAGAGTGTTATTAAAGTAGAGCCATTAAGCGGTGGTATTGTAATAAACAATCAACTAACACCTGCTACATATTACAGTTTAAGTTCATCTCCATTAAACATACAACCAGCAGGAGATTGTACTGGTTATGATTACCAGCGCAAGTATGTTTACGATGCTGAAAATACTCCAAACATTGTAAGAGTAAAAGCTTTCATTAAAAACATATCAACTCTTGAAGCCCTTGATGTTATTACACTAGATTATGATGTATCTAATCTAACGCCTGGTTGGCACCATTTTGCAGTTACTATTACTCCTGGAGACGAGATGAGAATGTATGTAGATGGTAGTTATGTAAACCGTGCACAGTTAGTTACACCTCAGTTCGGTATATACAGAGTTTATAACAATAGAAATAACTCAGATTTAGTTATTGGTACTTCTAGCTTTAAATCTCAAACGTTATATCAATATACCAATCAAAATGTAGATCCTTATAGTTTTAACGGTAGTATAGCAGATGTACGCTTCTATGATACTGCTTTATACATATCTGATATTAAAGCTATACAAAAGAGGTTCTTTACTAATAGCTTCTCTGATCTTACTTGGTCTGCCCCAGCTGGTCAACGTTATTATATTGAACAAGTAGAACGTTTCTTCCCACATCGTTTACCTGGTGCTAAATCTCATAAGTTTAACATTAAAATTAAGAACTCCAACATTATTGATCCAGGTATCAGAAGTATTATAGAGCAAAATATAATCGCAGCTCTAAGTAAAACGACACCTGTTTACACCGAACTTAATAAGATAATCTGGCAATAATATGACAACATTTCAAACTAATACATATTACGATTATAAGGATGCATATAATGATATTATTGCTCAAATAGCAGGTAGTGCTGCTTTAAACTCAGCACAGATTGCTGATTGTATTAAAGCTATACAAACTATTGCACCTTATCCAACACCTACTGGTTCAGTTAGCAACACTCCAGTTACTAACCCTACCCCGACGCCGGTTACTCCGCCTCCAGTATATAACCCACAAACACCTTCTAATTTCGCAGCTCTACCATAATGGCAACTACAGTAACCAATACCCCTGTTACTTTTAACTATACCGGACCAAACGGGTATATTAGTACGGTTACATATAGTTATATACCAAACGGCACTTCACAGATTTCATTATCTATTGATGAAAAAGCTGCACCTACCAATCCACCAACCACTGTAAAGCTTTCTCCGTCTAACTTACCTAACGGTCAGTTAACAGTCGCGTACAATCAAACCATTACTGCTACAGGCGGTACAGGGCCTTATACATTTGCAGTTAATAGCAGCAATCCTATTTCTACTGCAGATGGTAACAATATATATTTTGCTAATGTTGTTATAGGTCCTACAACCGCTGGTAAAGTAACTTCTAAAGCAGATTGGGGACCTAAGCACTCTGGTGGTTATTTTGCAGGAGATGTGGTATGGTTAGTAGCTACCCCTGCAGCTGGGCACACATTTAATAACTGGGTAGTAGTAAACAGTGATGGTACCACATTTAATGATGTAGATACAAGTATAGCTAATCAAATAAGCTTTTATATGCCTCCAAACGGAGTTACTGTTATAGCTAACTTTGACTCGTCTAATATTTCTAGTCAGTATCTATTACCTAATGGTTGGACATTATCTCAAAGTGGTGTACTAGCTGGTACACCTACTTCTACAGGTGCTTTTACATTTACAGTAGAAGCTACAGACAGTCTTGGTAATACTGGCAGTCAAACATATACCTTAACTGTATTGCCTGCAGCTTTACCTGATTTTACTCAACCATCACCCCCAGCAGGCTTCCCTCCTACTCCTACTGCTGATACGAAGAGCTATAGGTATGTACGCGGTATTTCTTACGTATCACCTGGTATTATTACACTAGACGGGGTACCTACTAACAATCAAACAGTAGGTTGCTGGATAACCAATACAGCTTCCCAACCTGTTGTACTTAAAGTACAAGATATAAGTGTATTTTTAAATCGTGCGCCTCTTAGAAACATACCAGACGGTACAACAGTAACTCTATACGATCAATATGGTAATATTTTAGCTGATACAAGCGGTTACACATTAAAGAACATACAGACATTAACTTTATATTATAAGACAACTGCAACAGACCTTATTTGTACAGCTTTAGTCACTACAAGTAATCAAGGTACAGCTTGGATACCAGTAACAACGTTAAGTGCTACTGGTACTGGCCGTATTATAGAGGGCTCTAATCATGCAGCTATATTTGGTCCAGATGTAGGTAATACTGGTAGCGGTTTATTTGCAGGTGGTAATGCAGATAACACATATATAAGAAGCGTTGATTTCCAAGATTTTATTCGAGTTAGCAACGGTGTAACTGGTTCATTAGTAGGTAATAATAACTTTACATATAGACTGTATGGTCAAGGCTTTAAAAACCCATACTACGGACCATTAATAACTAATACTGGTATTCCTACATACGGAGACGAAGTTGGTTTCGGTCAAATAGCTAATAGTACAGCAGGCACTCCTTTTGGTAGTAAAATATTAGACACGATTTTAGAGTTCACTGTAGTAACACCTGCTTTAATACAAGACACTACACCTTTAAAGCTATATACACCTTACACATATGCTCAAACAGTGCAATCGGTTTGGTTTCAAACAGTTTCTGCTTATGCAGTTAATACTGGCGGTTATAGTGGTTATTCAGTTGATTGGGGTGATGGAATCGTAGACAACGTTAGTAACCCAAGTGTACCTGGTTCTGATGTATTCTTTGTACATTCTTATTCAACCCCAAGCAACACACCTTATAGTGTTAAAGTAAGTGCATACAATACAGGGGTACTTGCTAACTTTAACTCTGGTACTTTATTAGCTAGAGCTTCTCTACCTAATCAGTATTATGTACAAGATAATTTTCCTGAAATAAGTTTAGCAGACTATTCTAAGACTTTAGGTGGTATTATACCTGTATTGCCTTATGCAAAGACTGACATTGAAGTCGGTTCCAATGAATGGGCAGTAGCCGATAATATTAATGCTGCTTTACAAAAAGTAGATGCTAACTTTCAGTATTTAAACACTATTTCAAGTACAATAAGAAGAACACCTTCATTTGAACTAGTACAATGGTTGTACGACTTAATACGGTACCCAACTTGGAATGATAACCTGTCAGGCTCTAATGCTTACTTTAACCTATCTTCTACATATAACTTTGGTGTAACACCTGGTACAATAGTAGACTTTAAATCTTATAAGTCAGCTTATATAGCACCAGATTATTATAACTACATAACATATTCCGCTGCAAGTACATATAGTTTTGTAGAAGTACGTAAAAACGATTTCAACAACACCACTGTTTTAACTCTAAGTTCAGTTATACCTAACGGTAATAACATTAATATTATAACTACAGACGTTAGTGCTTCTAACCTTTATGTATTAGCTGCAAATACAGGCACTATTAGTCCTGTAACATTATACAGATTTAACTTAGACTATATTAATGGTGCTGCTAACATTATTAATCAAATCGGTGGTGAGCCAGGTGGTTTAACTGATGCCTATAACTTCTCATCAGGTGAAACAATGAGAGATATACCTAGCGATATACATCTCTTTAATAACCGGGTATATGTGGGAGATAAAGGCAATAACTGTGTTAAGGTTTACAACTCTGCTTTAACATATGTAGATACCATATATTCACAAGATTTAAGCGCTTATAATGTAGGGCCTTTCGATGTTGATCCTGCTACTAACAACGTATTTTTATTAGGCACATTAAAAGCACCTAATACACCGGTTATTGTTAATGTACAGCTTTCTGCTCTAGATGATGCTACAACTACATATGCTATTACCTGGGATCATGATGGTAACAGACTAGCCAGTGTAAGAAGCGATACTACGGCTAACTTTTTAATATACGGGGAGGTAGATGGGGCTGGTGGTAACTACTCTTATATAGATCAGGTATTAAACCCTTATCTATCTTCTGCTAACCCCACCCCACCACCTAACCTCACTCGTTATGCATTTAACTCAACCACCCCTTACATAAGGTTCACTGTACAGGCATTAGGTAGAGATCAGGGCTTTAACTCAGGTTATAGTTCGAGCACACCTACACCAAATAAAGACGTTTTCCCATCACCTTACAAGGTTAACGTTTATAATACTTCAAGTACACTCTTAAGTTCATTAGCTGTTCCAGAAGTACCTGCAGATGCTAATGTACGCAAACTTTTAGTAGAAAACACTGGTGTATTTTTCTATATTGTAACAGATTCTTATATATACAAATATACCACAAACGGCTTGTTTGTAAACAGAGTAAACAACCCAAGCCTTGGTTCTAGTTTCTTAAATGAACCTATAGTAACAGCCTTTATTGATGATAGGAACTACTTCTATGTTGCTACAGCTACGAGAATATTTAAGTTTATTGATATCTCTGATACTGCTGACTTGTTTGACATTACAGTAGTACCAACCTATTACAACTTGTTGTCTTCTTATCAAATAGGTGAAAACGAGCTTATTCAAGATTGGGTTTATAATAAAGCTGTAAACAAAGTGCTTAAAAATCACGACATACTTGCAAAAAGTATAGCCGGAAAGTACGTTTATACTGTAGATACAAGTAATAACTTAGTATCATTTACTACTCGGGCACTTTCTAGTAAAGATGTTATTAACTCTTTAAGTGCTGATAATAGTTCTTATGTACATAGTAATGAAATAGTAAGTTCAGCTGTTGTTAATAGGGTTCTAGATAAGATTTATGACATACAAATAGCAATATTAAATGCTGTAACACCTGAAATAATAGTACAACCTTCTTATTATACAAATAACGTATTAGGTAAAGTGTCGTTTGCTGAACAAAATGTGTTTACAGTTTGGCAGTACGTACAGCCACAACCTATCATTATAGAGCAACCAGCCTCTATTACCAACTTAACACAAGGTCAGAGCGCAACCTTAACATTCAGTATTTCTTCTGTTGTTGCTAGCGCGGTAAACTATCAGTGGTACTATGAAGGTACTGTAATACCTGGTGCTTCAGCAAGTACGTATGTACTGTCAGCTGCACAACTTACAGATGCAGGTGGTTACATTTGTGTAGGTAGTGATAATGTAGGTTCCTTATTAAGCAATAGCGCTACTGTTAATGTAGTGCTTGAAACGTTGTTCTATTATCTATCTGCTTGTACGGTTGGTAATCTATATAGTTCAATCTATGGCACTACACCTACTCGTTATGGTAATGATTACACACTAGACTTTAATATATTAAATGCTGCATTATCGTCAAGTCTCGTTATTAAGTTAGAAGAATCTTACGGCTCCACATTTGGTACTTTTGCTAACCCAATCTACATTACAGTAAAAGAGAATACAGTACCGATTTATTCAACAAGTACTGCAGCAGCTACAAGCATTACAGTGCCTCTCAGTGCGTATCTTGCAACAGATAGTAGTGGTATACAACCTGATGGTTACCCAGGCACATATACAGATAACTTTAGTATTACGTTAAATGTAGGAGCGGTAACTGCAGCAAACCCAAGTATACCTAAGATGACAGTAACTTGTTCTGATGGGGTGTTGTATAATGCTTCATTTACTAATGCTATAGGTGCAACAAGCGATATGTCAACAAGCACATTAACAGTATCTGCTTTAAGTGGTACTATGACATATGCCGGTGTTACTAATAATAGTTTAGGTGGTTACATTAACACCAACCCTTATATTACTCATACTTGGAAGATTGACGGTACATCTAATGGTACTAATCCAGTGCTTTATAAAGCTCCTGCTACACCACATACCTATTCTACAATAACAGCAACTCGTACAACAACTCCTGGTGAAACCGAGGTTACATTAGCTTATAGAAGAGATATTCCTACGACACCAACCGCTCCTTATTATACTCTAGACACTCAATCTACTATTGAAGGGGTAGGTAATGGATACTTAATCGGTGGTGGTACATATCCTGCAGGTACATTAGTAACAGTGCGGGCAGTAACAACATATGCTCACCCAGCCGGTGAGTTACCTCCAGGTCTAGGGCCTGATAGCAATAACGGTCCAATTATTATTTCCGGTGCTGGTATATGGGATGTAGACACATACGCTCAAGTACCTACTTCTGGTGGTGGTACTATTATTAACTTACAACTAGACCCAACCTCCCATTCAGTATCGGTTATGACAATCTATATAGACGGAGATAAGCAAATAATAGGCGTCTTTAAAGCAGCAACTTCTTAATTAACTAATAAAACCAGTCTTGTAATCAAACTTTACAAGATTGGTTGAAGCTTCTTTAATTTTAAAGACAGTTTCGTTATTAGCTAGATTGCATTTCCAAAACACAGCCTTATGTGCTTCGTATTGATCCTTAGCTGTAACACTTATTTCTTTTAACGTTATTTCTTCAGTAGTGGTTTCATCAACCATGCCTAAGACGGCAATATATTTGTTCATATTTTAGTCATTAAATAGTGTTATCTTGGATTGTACAAATATTTATAATATTTCTTAATATATCTAGTAGAACTTTAGAAAAACTATGTTATACTGTTGGAGTAAATTATGAACACCATATCAGAAAACGTTATCGTTAAGGACATCAATACCCGCACCCTCGGAGACGAAAGTGTAGAGACTCGTATGAATGCCGTGACCCGTCGTTTCAATCCAACTAAGTACCACGTACTTGGATTCTTGAATCGTTCAAGTCAAGTCATTTTACAACCTCGTTTTTACAACGTTCGCGATTCAAAGGGACGTTGGGCAAAGATCCGTCAGTCACGATAATCGATAACACCAAGGAGCCTACTATTGCGAATATATAGTAGGCTCCTTTTTTATCCACTATGACTGTTAATTTTCTTGATATTGCATTTGAGTGTAAGTTAGCATCTTTTCAACAAGATGCGGTTAAAGCTTTATTATGTATTGAAAAGGATATAACAATAGACATTAAAACGGTTAAAATGTTTACACCTGATTTTCCACGTAGTTTTAGAGAGTGGTTACACATAAATAATCCTGATGCTATATTTTTTAGTGGACCTCCTAAAAAAGTATACGATAATACCGAATACAGAGATTTTATTTAATACAGAAATATGCAAATAACCATTATTGGTAATATTAACGAGTTTACTGCAAGCGAGCAGAAGACTCTTTACTCAGACGGTGCAGATATGACAACAGGTATGTATTATCTTGTTGCTGATGCAAAAGACTTCGTTACTCAAGGTAGAGAAGTAATACCTAACTTGCCAGCATTAAGGAGCTTAACAGCTTCGGCTAACATTAGTTGGATTATTACTAACTACCGCGGTAATAGAGTAGCGTTTGGTTCAGCTTCAGCTTAAAGCTTGCACTAGTCTAATAAAGTACCATAATAGGTACTATGAATAAAGCATTCTTACGTAGACAAGCCGCTTCTAAGTGGAAAGACTTACAATGCGGTATTTGGGAACGATGGGACTATCGTTGCTGTTATCTTGTCATACGTCAACTTGATAACGGTAAGTTCAAACCTATGATCGGTGCTATGGGTGATTTGAGCATGCCCGGTGCAGATCTACCACCAGCTGGTTACCATCAACTTAATACATTAGAAGAAGCAAAAAACTTTTTACACAAATACGTTGCCTATATTCGGGAAGTATGGGATAAACAAGTATTAGACGGACGCAAATAAACTATGCAAACATTCTTACCATACGCTAACTTTCGAGAATCTGCTAAAAGTCTTGATATGAAAAGACTTGGCAAGCAGCGTGTTGAAGTATTACAACTACTTAACTCATTTCATAAGCTTGATTATAAAGGCTGGAAAAACCATCCTTGCCGTGAAATGTGGCGCGGGCATGAGAATGCTTTAGCTTTATATGGCATGATTATATGTGAAGTATGGAAAGAACGTGGTTATAAAGATACGTGTTACGATAAAATACGTGTTTACTACGATGAATCCAAAGATACAACGTTTCCTTGGTGGTTAGGTATGTTAGATGTACATTTAACACATCAATCAATGCTAATAAAGAAATATCCAGATCATTATAAGCAAGAGTTTCCAGATGCACCAGAAGGATTAGAGTATATTTGGCCCTCGAGCAATCCCAATACCTTTCAGACTTTAACTAGTAAATAATAACGTATGAAAACATTAATCATTATTCTCGTTCTCGCAGCAGCTGGCTTCTTAGCTTATAAGAAATTCTTCGCTAAGAAATCCGCTTCATCAGTAGCTCCTGCAACACCAGCAGCTCCTGATCCAACAAATCAGCAACAACAATAATAAAAATAGTGCTTGATCTTAATCGGTCAGGCACTATAATTATTTTCGTTCTTTAGACACTTTGTAAGTTTAATCGCTTACATTACAAAGACTCTTTTAACCAAAGCCTGATCCCTGCGCGATAACGTATACTTTCGCGGTGCAGCTATAGCAAAAAATACAGGGCTGTAGAGTTTCATAAAGGCATCTATTTTTGTGGTCATATTCAAACCAAATAAACTTATTAGAAAAGCGTATCCTATGATTAACTGGGATACGCTTTCCCTTGTTTATTCTGCAATACTTGATCCTGTATACAAAGCTAAAAAGAAAAGAAACTTTGTTATCAGGATAAGAGGTGTAAAACATGGTACATGGAACTGGTATAGCTATAATTCAGATGGAGCATACTTTGTTATTGCACTTAAACTAAGAATAGGTCAGTTTCATAGAGTTATAATACATGAGTTTAGACATTTTATTCAAGATAAGATTCTACACGTACCTATGACTGCAGATTATGAAAAGATGTACTACCGTCACCCATTAGAGGTAGATGCTAGATATTTTGAAAATAAAGGTTTGCACTTCGCTAGAAGGTTATATAATCGTATTGAGAAACAGAAAAAAACATTCGCAATATTAAATGAATACAGACCAAAAGGTGAAAAAACTAATCGAAATGGGAATACTTCCCGATCCAAACTACGTTCCAAGGGAAAAGGTAGCAAATAGGTTTGGTGTGATGGTATGGGATCACAAGACTGCAGGTACTTGTCAAGTAATGACTGGTGATAGCTTTAAACAAGCTAAGCAGTATATGGCAAGACCAGGACATCGTTCCGGTATACAGAAGCTAGGCTATAGAGGTTAAAGTTTGCCCATCGGCTTACTGTTAATAGCTTCCTGCTTCTTACGTTCTTCTATTACCTGTTTTAAAAGCTTAAACTCATCTGGGTTAATAGCTGTTACAGGCATTACTTCAGTCTTATTATCGACTACCGGCTCTGGTTTAGGTTCAGGCTTAGGCTCTGGCTTTGGTTCTAGTTTCTTAACAGGCTTACTTAATCTATAGTTTTTAACAATAACGTTAAAGCATAGAAGTAAAGAAACTGCTAAAGGATCAAACACGGACATGATTAACCAAATAAACCAAGTCACTGTTTGATCTAACTGTAAGTTTAATGTTTTAGCTACATATTTAAAAGTACCTACATCTGTAGTGAGTATTTTTGATTGAAGTATGTTATTAGCTGATTCAAGCTTTTGTATTTCATTTTGATCAGATTTAACTCTAACCTCATTTGACTTAATCTTGTTTTCTCTCAAAGTCACTAACCCAGCAATGCTAGCTTCTGTAGAGCTCTGTATTTTATCAAAGCCTTGCTTATCTTTAGTTATTTCAGCTTGTATTTGTAGAATCTGATCTTCATTAGTTTTAATAGAAGCTAGTAACTCTTTGTTTGTTTCTTCTATTTGCGTTTCACTAATAGCTCTAAGCTTATCAGTACGATCTTGTACAGCTTTTATTTGTACATCTATTTGAGCTCTTTCTGCAGCTTGTTGCTCTTTAACTATACGTGCTTTATCAAGACTACTCTTTTTAAAGAACCCACCATCATCGTTTTTATCTAACCATGTCTGTATTTCTTTATCTAGTATAGCTAACCTATCGTTATAGAGTTTTATCTGTTCAGAAGTTTTATTAACGCTTGTTTCAAGCTGAGCTCTATTAGCATTGACTGCATCAATAGCTTTTTTCTTATCATTTTCAATAACAGCTCTAATCTCAGTCACTCGCTGCTCTTTTTGCTTTATTAGCATATTAAGCTGTTCAACTTGTTTGTCTTTATTAGTATTAACTAAAGCTACGTCTTTATCATTATTAGGTATAACTGAAAACGTTGTTACATCACTTTTATATGCTTCAATCTGTCTATTATTGTTGTCTATTTGTTGTTGAAGATCTTTAACTTTTAAAGAAGTAGTGGTATAACCTGAAGCGAGGTATCCGTAAATGCCTATAGAAGTAATCGCCATCAGTGCAATACAAGCTATAAAAAGGTAGGCCTTTAAAGCAGTATTCATTTTTTCCCAATATTGATGTAAAAATGTAACAGCCACAAGTTTACCTACCTCTAATGTTGTACCCATTATCAATATAGGGGTACCTGCTCCTACAAATAATAAGCTTAAACCAATAATACTAAAATAAGCTCCAACTGATGCTATTGCCAAAGATGCCAACAGCAAGATAAATGCTAATAGTAACATACTTATATTTAGTAGAAAAGAAGTAGACTTATTCGGCATCCGCTATAACTATTGATTGGCCGGTAGTTGTATTTAGTGGGTGTGAAATGGGTGTTTAACAACTACCGGCTTTTTTAATGTCTATTTGTAAATAATATTATGCCATGGAACTTTCGTAAAGTAGGTAATAAGACTTGTGCTTATAATAAAGCTACAGGTAAGAAAAAGGGTTGTACAGCTGGCAGCGCTAAAGCCTATAAAGCAGCTTTATATGCTAATGCTTTAGAAGAAAAAAACACACCTAATAAAATTACTCAAAAGGATGTTATGTCTGGAGTGCGTAAGAGCATGCCACCACCATCTATTAAACATAAAGATAAAAAAACTTACGATAGAAAGAAGTTTAAAACTTTTAAAGCATTTTGGGATGAAAACGCAATGGGGTTAGACGGTAGTCAGAAAATTACAGATGATACTACAGCTACTGCAGAAAGTACAGCTGGTACTTTAGGTTATGGTAGTAGTGATACTACTTATAATACTGAACCAGGTCAAGGCGCACCAAACAGCCCTATAAAGTATGAAGTTAAAAAGAAAAATGCTGTTATAGACAGTGTAATAGAGTATTTAGAAAAGTTTGTAGATGGGGAAATGCCTAATGAAGGAGAAGAACTAGAAGCGTTTTTAAGCGATTTAAAACATATGGCTGATGAACTACAAAAAGTAGGTGTTGAGCCAGTAGACATATTAGCTGCTATTGAGTTTCCTAATATGGCACAGCAGTATCTAATACGCGGACCTTCAGCAAAGGGTAATGCCGGTAAGGGTGCATTAGAAGATCTTAAAGATGTAAGAACTGCTGAAATATTAGAAGATGAATCTAATCCAGGCGGTTCAAATGATAATGCTATGCCTTCTCGAGAGATGAGCGAAGATGACGACCCAACTGAACAACAAGCAGGCAATATAGGTGAAAACTTTATAGATGGTAAACATCCAGGACGTAAGGGATTAGCAAAAAGATCAGGTGTTAACACTAAAGCTAGTGTAAGCACGCTACGTAATGTTGCAAAACACTCTTCTGGGGAAAAAGCTCGTATGGCTCATTGGTTAGCTAATATGAAAGCTGGTAAAGCAAAACATCATTAAAATATATTGAAGTTACTACTCTTCTGGATAAATAGAAGATATGGGTAAAAAAGTCGCAATGATTGGTATAGGTAAGCTCGGTAAGGACTGTGCTGAAGTTATGGCTTTAGCGGGTCACGAAGTTTACGGGTATGACACTAATAAAAACATACAATCCGAACATATAAAGATTGTAGATACTATTAGAGAAGTTATAGAAGGTAAAGACATTATTTTTATAGCTGTACCCACACCTCACAACCCTGCTTATGGTGGTGAAACACCTACAAGTCGTTTAGAGCCTAAAGACTTTGATTACACTATTGTTAAAAATGTTTTAAGACAGGTTAACTTGTGGACTATTGATAAACAACTTATCGTACTCATTAGCACTGTATTGCCCGGTACAGTTAGAAGTCAACTCATAAAACTAATACCTGATAAACGCTTTGTATATAACCCGTATCTAATAGCTATGGGTACCATTAAAGAAGATATGGTTAAACCAGAGATGGTTATTATTGGTACAGAAAAAGGCGAGACATCAGATGATGCTAAAGAGTTGCTCGAGTTTTACAATACAGTTATTGAAAAGGACTATAGAGCAGAAATAGGTACTTGGGATGAAGCAGAGTGTATTAAAATATTTTATAACACGTTTATTTCTACTAAACTAGCTTTAGTTAATATGATACAAGATGTTGCTGAAAAAAATGGTAATATCAATGTAGATGTTGTTACTAAAGCATTAAAAAATAGTGATTACCGTATTATGGGCCCGGCATATATGACTGCTGGTATGGGTGATGGTGGAGCATGTCACCCTAGAGATAATATTGCTTTACGTTGGTTAGCACAGCGTTTAGAGTTAGGCTACGACTTGTTTGATAGTATAATGACTAGTAGAGAAATACAAGCAGAAAACCTAGCTTTACGGTGTGTAAAAGAAGGAGAAAAAGTGTGTGTTATAGGTAAAGCTTATAAACCAGACGTGCCTTATACTAACGGTTCATATAGCTTATTAGTTGCATATTATATTGAGAAACATGGCGGTAAAGTAACTTATTACGATCCTAACACTGGAGACTCTACTTTTGATTTCAAAGCTGATGTTTACTTAATAGGTTACTGGAGCTGGTGGGTAGACGAAATAGATTTTCCGTATGGTAGTGTAGTTATTGACCCTTGGCGCAAAAACAAAAAATACGACTCTAGAATTAAAATAATACATTACGGTAACACAAGGTGATCTTAATACGCAGAGCAACTAAAGGTGGTAGAGATTATACCGTTATTATGCTTAAAGGCGAAGAACCTAAGTGGATCTTAACTACTGATTATGAACACAGACGTATATTAGAGATTTTTAAACAAGACAAGTTCTATGATGGTATTGAAAATGATTTTTCTGATAAAGATTGGCAAATGTTAATGAGTATACCGACCTATAAAAAAGATAAAGAATGAAAAACTTAATAGTAGTAGGTGACAGTCAAGCAGCAGGGTTCACTGAAGATAGTGGTACAATGAAGAGTTATGGGCAGTGGCTAGCTGAGTACAACAACCTACAGCTATTTAACTTTAGTAAACCCGGTGTAGATAATACTTTTATTAAACGTAGTCTGCTCTCAAATATAGGTAAGTTTAAACAAGAAGAAACATTCGTTATATTTCATACAGCTCCGTTCACAAGAAGATTGTTCTGGTTTGATGAAAACAAACCTATTGATAAAAGCGATCATATATGGTATCCAAGCTTTACAGGAAATGATAGTAAAGGATGGTACCGCTCTAAGGGTAACGCTAGAGGCAAAAAAGGAGTGAAGACAGCTGTAAATATTACCGATCACAAGAACGTATTCGGTAATCATTACTTTGATGTATATTATCATACATATTTTTCTTTGCTTGAATCTTACGGGGATACATTAGATGCTTTATTATCCGTACAGGACTATTTAAACAACAGAAACTACAAGTATCTATTCGTTTTAAACAACAAGAATCTACTTAAAGAAAGTGTACCACACAAAGAAGAGTTTTGTTATGCTTTAGATAACTTGGATTACACTAAGTTTCTTTTTCAAGATAAAGGATTTGATGATTTTATTCTTATTAACAAATATACTGTTACAGAGACAGATTATCATGCTAGTGCAAAAGGGCATGAAGAATATAGCAAGTTAGTTCAAGAACATATTACTAAACATAACTTGATTTAATAATAATAGTTCTTATAATACTACATATGGCAACTAAAAACAATCCATCTAAACTACACCCTGAAGTTCTAAAGTTATATGGTTCACCTATATACCGTAGGAAGATTAAACGTATTGTTGAGACTGCAAAGACTTTCCATAATATGATAGGTAAAAAGGTACCTAATCGTGTCAAACTTAATAAGCATAATCCAACTGATAAAGAACTGCAAGATTTTAATAAAAAAAATGCAATAAAGTTAGATAAAGAATGTCTACATTATTTTGCACAACCTAACGATCCAAGTCAGGAACGTAGACTTGCAAGACCACAAACACCTATACAATAAGCTTGCATAACAACAAGTAAGGTACCATAATGTACCTATGAACATTGATCCTAACATTATTGCCGTATCTAAAGACGGCAAATACGTTTATCCGGTAGATCATATCTCTGGACATAAAACGTTTGCTCCTATTGATTACTTCAAAAAGACTGTCACTGAGAAATATGGTGGCAGTGTTGAAAGGTTCGTTAAAGAGTACATTACAAGAGAAACTAAAAAATATTTAGCAGCTGGCTATACACCGGAACAAATTAAGGATCTTGCTTCTAAATGTAAAGGTAACAAATTACCTAAGATTAATGTTAAGCTAAAACCACACCCAAATGCACCTAAAAAAGAAAGACGTAAGCGATTAGCTTCTCATGCAGAGACATCTAAACTAGTAGTTAATGAAGACGGGGTAGAAGAAAGAGTTCGTACTTACCCCTGGACTGGTAATCCAGATTATTTTAGAAGTGAAAAATCTTATATAGATTTAGCAGAAACTTCTAAAGAAGCTTGCTTAATGCCTCATATCTATCTTGATGATGAATGTAACGGTTGTAAGTATTACGAAATTTGCCAATGCCCTCTGAAACAATAAACATATTCGTCGATTTAGACGAAACTCTAATTCATACTCTTGGTATGAAAACCATTGCAGGAGATCTTGGTAATGAATCTAATCTTTGCGATACACCTGTAACTATAAGCTTAAGCAAAAAAGAACAATACGTAACAATATTGCGACCTGGTGCTAATTATCTGTTATTTGCTTTAAGAGACTTTGGTAAACTTTATATGCTTACAAGAGCTCATAAAGATTATGCTATAGCAATGAACAAAGCTTTTAACTTTGGTTTTAATGAAGATAAAATATTTGATAGGAAATTTATTGAGAAACCAAAATATAACACACCGACAGGTGTAGCGCATGGTAGAAACTTTCTTATTGATGACTTAGACGTTAAAGATAATTTCGAGAAGATAACCTTTATTAAAAGATTTGGTAAAAGTGGTTATATTCAAATACCTGCTTTTTACGGTAATAAAGAAGAAGGTATAACACATAGTTTAATAAGCGATATTATAGACGATATTAAATCAAATGCCTAAGCTCTCTATATTAGTTTGCACGCTTAACTCCCGTAAACCGTTTTTTGATGTTATTAACAAAAAGATCAAAAGACAGTTAACACCTGATGTTGAGTGTCTTACATACTGTGATAACGGGGAAATAACTATTGGTGCTAAAAGAGAAGTCCTTAAACATCAAGCAACAGGGGATTATATTGTTTATGTAGATGATGATGATCGTATTAGTCGTTATTATGTTCGTAATATATTAGAAGCTATTAATAATAAATACGGGTATCAACCAGATTCAATAGGTATAAGAGGTTTTCAGACTTCTGATTTAAAAGACTTAAAGTACTTTGAGTGCTCGTCTTTACATAAAGGTAAAAAGTGGAGCACAGTACATAACGGTATAGTTCTCAAACCTACTAACCATATTAACCCAGTAAAAAGAGAAATAGCATTAAAATGTCCTTTTCCTGATTTGTATTACGGAGAAGATAAGTTCTATTCAGAAGCATTAAAACCTTTAATAATAACCGAAATAATGGCTGATGGTTGGTTGTATTGGTATGATTATAGACCTAATAACTCTGAATCCGTGAGAATGGATATTATTGATAAGAATAAAGGTTTAAAGTTATTACACGCTGCTGGATTTGAATAAGAGGTTGAGTAAGTGTTGTTATGAAATCTAAGAATGATAAATTTACAACACCTGAAGCACCTACACCGAGGAAAGATTACGACCCTAAAAGCTTTCCAAATCCAGACATGGTACATGTCTTAAAAACTAATAAAGTAGACGTACGCTTTAAAAAAGACGGTCAAGATTTGTTGTTATGGTGTAACTATTCAAAACTTAATAAAGATAAGCCTGGTCAAGGTTTAGAGGTTTGGGGTAGATCGCAAAATATTATTGAGCACATCACTCGTACGGTATTATCATTTTACCCACGAGCTGAGGTTACTTCTCAAAATATGAACGCAAACATAGTTTTTAGATTGAACTCTTAATATATCTTAATAAGTCCTTTATTATGGAAGATACAATTAATCAATCCACCGTTCAGTCAGCAACTAAAAAACGTCGTGCTCCATCCGCTAAAAGAGCCGCTACTAAGGTACAAAAAGAACAATCTCGCGGATTTCCTCTACCGTTATATCTTACTTGCCCAGTAACGAATAAAACCAACAAATACACATCTTTAGCATATATTCGTAAACTTATTGCAAAGCATGGCACTATAGAAAACGTTAAAAAAACATACGTTTCTACAGAGGGCAAAAAGCTACAAAATAATAAACAAAGTTAATGCAGATTTAAGGTCTTTTGGATAAGTATACATAATGAGCTTATCAGCAGTACCAGTAAATAAGGTTGGCAGTCTAGTATGTAACCAACTGGCCTTTTTGTATGATGGTAGCGGTAATGTTAATGCTGCCTATTTAAATGCAGGTGATTACACGCCTATTATTATTAATGCAACAGGCGGTACACCTGGTGCAGTTTATACAGTAGTTGCAGGTGTAAGTGCATCTGTTAACTTAGCGGCTGGTACGTTATCAGCTGGTAATGTAGTAGGTATTTCGGCTTATTACAATCCTACAAAACCAGGTTGGCCAAATTACACAAAATACAGCACATACACTGCATCTTAATTTTGTAAATATATACAACCATGGCATCAAATTATACAGTAACTGGACACGGCGATTTAGATACGATCTTTAACCCGGTCACCGCTACTAATCACGGACCAAATGCCCCTACTACTGGCTTTAAAGTTGGTGCACAAGACTTAGCTGCTCGTTATGCAGGTTCTAATAACCAATCATTCGACGTTATTACGTACAATACTACCTTTTATTCACAAAGCAAAGCTTTAATCAATGGTAGTCAAACTGGTGACTTAAGGTACATTTTCCAGAAAATAGGTTATTAATATATCTTGATCTTTAAGGGCGATAGGTTAATTAACTTTAACCTATTATGAGCGAGAAAACCAGCCCATCCCCATTAACTGATTCTAGTATTAGTAGTTTAGAGTTAGAACTTTTACAGCCAGCAGAGCCAGTAAAAGAAGTACAGAGAATAAGCAAAGAGGATATTACTTTTGTTATTCCTGTATATAAGTTAAAAGCTACAAGGCTTAAAAACTTTATGTTTATACTGCCGTATATTGCGGCAACAAAGTGTAAGGTCATCGTTGCAGAACAAACAGATGAACCAACACCATCAGGTATACCTGAGCTTATTAAGTCTTTAGATAATGTAAAGTATGTAATGTGGCCCAAGAAGTTCGATGAAGATGTACCAAAGAGGTTTCATCGCACTGCTTTAATAAACTACATTACTCAGTTTCATATTGATACTAAATGGGTATGGGTCAACAATGCAGATGTACATTTAAAATGGGAAAAGCTGTTTACTTGGTTAGACCCAGTTTATGATTTTATCCAGCCTTACAACGAGTGTAAGATGGTAGATGAAGAAACCACTACAAAGTTAGTTAATGGACAAAAGGTAGAGCTTCATTTTACTGATCCGTTAGGGGAGTATGAAAACTGCTATGGGGATCATTCTTTCTTATACCGTAAACAACGCTTCTTAGATGAAGGTGGTATGGATGAGAACTTTATTGGTTCTCGTTATGAAGGCTTAGACCTATACAGGATGATGATTCTTAAGAATATACCTATTCAAAAGATTAAAGCACCTGCTGCTCATCTATGGCACGAAATAGATGTAGATGAGTATAATATGATTAGTAGTTTACACTTTGTTAAGTTAGAAGCAAAGTTTAGTAATGAAGCTAAATCATTAGAAACTATAGATATTAAGTTCTTAAAAGAGTGGCGTAAAAAGAAACCTACATTGCGTCACCGTAATGATATGGCTGTTATTACAAGTCATTTTAACTGGGCTGGTTACAAGCGTCCTAAAGCTAACTTAATGCGGTTTCTACGCTATATGGAATCGCAACAGATTCCAGTATACGGGGTAGAGGTATCATTATCAGATAGCTTTACCACGGAAGGTAATGATAACTGGTTACGTATTAAAGGTGACCAAAATAATATCTTATTCCAGAAAGAATGTTTATTAAACTTAGCAGAAAAAATGGTACCTGAAAAGTACACCAAGATTGCTTGGTTTGATCACGATGTGTTTTTAGACAATAACTCCTGGTATGATGAAACTTCATTTGCACTAGACCACAATCAAATCGTACAAGTATTTGATACATGTTACTGGACCACTGAAACAGGTACTATTGGTAAATCGTTAGAAGCAATGTGCAAATGTCCTCCAAGGGAAGAACGCTGGACCGGGCACCCTGGCTTTGGTATAGCTGCTAAGAGAACAATGTGGCATCCAGAAATAGGCGGGTTATATCCTTATTGTCCATTAGGTCATGGTGATACTACATTCATGTATAGTATCTTCGAAGTACCTATAGGTGTTCACACTCAAATAGGTATTGGATTAAATAACTGCCCTGATTACATACCTTATCACAAATGGTATAACAATATTATAGACTTTGCTGCAGGAGCACCAATCGGTTCAGGTGAAGGTAAAGGTGCTAAAAAGCTTGTATCATATGTACAGGGTAACTGCTTCCATGAATGGCATGGCGATATATTCAATCGTAGCTATGTAGATAGAGCTTTCTTAATGACTTGGTACAATCCTGAAAAACATATCTTTATTAATGAGAAAGGTATATTAGAATTACGTAATGTACCTGAAACTTGGTTAAAGATGATACAAAAGTACTTCTTTGATAGACGAGAAGATGGATGCATATTGAAAGGAATTCCACAATGAGTAGACAACCCACATACACGCTAGATACTTTTACTAAACATATACCTACTTGGGAACGAGTATTAGATGAACCATATAGACAGACCTTTATTAATACCCCTACCAATATATTAGATATTGGTGCAGCAGAAGGGGCAGCAACTATATGGTTCGCTGAAAATCTTATTAGTAACCCTAAGTCAAAGGTTTACAGTGTTGATAGTTGGTGGCAAAAAGAACTCGAAAAGAAGTTTGATGCTAATGTTTCAGATAGTGGCCTCTCATACAGAGTAATAAAACAAAAAGGTAGTATACCGCACATTCTTAGTGAACTCGTTGTTAAGCAAACAGGCTGGAACAAGTTCGGTGTTATACATTACAACTATAGCACTAACACTATAGATGCTCTTAATATTATCACTACATGTTTTAACCTACTTTTAAGGGATGATGGTATTTTAGTTATTAATAACTACGACACCACACATAAAATTAACCTATTAGGCGGTACTGCAGTGCATTATAGAGAAGCACTAGAGTTTTTAAAGAGAGTGTATGCAGGTAGATATGAAGTGTTAGTTGCAGATAAGCTTTTGATACTTAAAAAGCTATCACCAGAACAAATACTATAATGGAAAATAAAATCATATGGGGTGCATCTGGTTTATCCCACGATGCTGCATTATCTGTAATAAAAGACGGTAAACTTGTATTTGCGTCTTCATCAGAACGCTATTCTCGTGTTAAAAATGATCTTAACTTTGACCCACTTTTAATAAGAGATGCATTAGAGTTTGGTAAACCAGACGTTATAGTATGGTACGAAAAGCCTTTTAAAAAGTTCTTAAGACGGTTAGTTGTAGATAAACTTTGGCAACCATATAGTGTAAAAGACGTATTTAAGAAGCACGAAGTACAAGCACCCATACAGTACGTAGATCATCATTTATCGCATCTATGTGCATCTCTATATACTGCACCATTTAACACGGATAAAACATTAGGATTAGTAGTGGATTCAGTAGGAGAGTTTGATACACTAACTGTGTGGGACATAGATAACGGTAAATACAAATGCATTGATAAGAGAAAATATCCAAACTCATTAGGTTTGTTTTATTCTTCTATTACAGACTTGTTAGGTTTAAAAGCTCAAGAAGAAGAATATATTATGATGGGTATGGCAGCTTATGGTACCAATAACTATAAGAAATACTATAACTTTTTTTTAGAAAACTTATTTGATAACGATTGTAACTTAGTTATTGATTTACGTAGAGGTTGTAGAGGTTTATTAACTAAAGAAGAAGTAGAAGCTAATAAGTTTGATATTGCTTTAGCTGCTCAAAAAATATACGAAGATATTGTAGTAGACATTACAAAAGAGTATCTTGCTAAAACAGGTTATAAAAAGCTTATACTGTCTGGTGGTTGTGCACTTAACTGTACAGCTAATACTTTTCTATTAGAGTTAGTAGATGATATGTGGATATTTCCTAATCCAGGAGATTCTGGTTCTGCAGTAGGTGCTGCTCTAGCCTATTACAATCAACCGGTAGAAATGCGCAATCTCTATCTTGGTCATGATGCTCAATCTAGTGTTGATATAGATGAACTAGTAAACTATTTAGATACTAACAAAATGGCCGGTGTAATATATGGTAAAGCAGAGTTTGGTCCAAGAGCATTAGGACATCGTTCTATTTTAGCAGACCCTAGAGTACACAATATTAAAGATATTGTTAATGAAGTAAAAGGACGTGAAAAGTTTAGACCGTTTGCTCCTATTGTATTAAAAGAGCATTTTAACGAAATATTCTATAATAAGGGTACGAGTGATTCTTATCCTTACATGCAGTACACTCATATGTGTAAACGTCCAGATGTATATCCAGGTATAGTACACGTTGATGGTAGTTCTCGAGTACAAACAGTAGACGTAAACACTCCTTTTATACACCAAGTGCTTAAAAAGTGGTACGATAAGACCGGTTGTCCTATTTTACTTAATACAAGTTTAAACATAAAAGGTAGACCTTTACTTAATAGTAGAGAAGATATAAAAGAGTTTGGCCATACTAAACTAAAAATATTTGGCTAATATGCCTGAAAAACCACCATTAATACATGATGCAGTACAGAGACTAGTAAATGTCAAGAAAACATTAGACACTACTAGTTCTAGTTTCTGTTTAGCTAAGTGGAATCAAGTAACTATACATCTTACTAATGGTACTACACATAGTTGTCATCATTGCCCTGCTCATAAAATACCTTTAGACGAGCTTAAGAACAACGTTTCTGCTTTACATAACACTAGCGAAAAGAAAGAAAAACGTAAGATGATGCTCGAAGGTAAGCGTCCAGAAGAGTGTAACTTTTGCTGGCGTGTTGAAGATCTTAATAACCCAGACTTGTTTAGTGATAGAGTTAAGAAAAGTTCTAACCTCTGGAATGACAATACTATAGAGATTATACCCAAGCTACCTTGGGATACTGATGTCATACCTAAGTCGATGGAACTAGACTTTTCTAATGCTTGTAACTTTAAGTGTTTATACTGTTCACCGGTTTACTCTTCTACTTGGGCTAAAGAAATAAGAGAACATGGTCCTATACATGCAGGTGCATTTATTAACAACTCATTAAAGATGATAGCTATGGAGGAAAAGACTCCTATAGAAGATGAAGACAGTAACCCATACGTACAAGCATTTTGGAAATGGTTTCCTGATATACTAGAAAGCGGTCAATTAAGAGAGTTGAGAGTTACAGGCGGGGAGCCCTTATTGAGTAAAAATACGTTCAAGTTAATGGACTTTTTTATTGAACACCCTCAACCAGAGATGGTATTCAGTGTTAACTCAAATCTTGGTGCACCAGAAGCTTCGATTACTAAGCTTATAGACAAGCTCAATAAAATAACATCAGCTAAAGCAGCTAAAAGAGTGGCCCTATACACAAGCGGTGAAGGTCACAGTGAAAGAGGCGAATACATACGTTACGGACTTAAATACGATACATGGTTAAGTAACGTCGATCGTATACTAAAAGAATGTCCAGAAGTAGAAATGATTTTTATGTGCACATATAATGCACTATCAGTTACTTCGTTTAAAGGGTTTTTAATGGATGCATATGACTTGATACAGAAGTACACCGATCCTTATGTACGTATGCAGCCTATTATTATTAGTATACCATATCTAAGACAGCCTGAGTTTTTAAGTGCATGGAACCTTACTGAAGACTTTTTAGGTTATATAGAAGAGTGTACTGAATACATGAAAGAAAAAACTCGTAAAACTAAAAAAGATCCTGATGCACCAGAAAGATATAGTGTGGTTGAGCCAGGCTTTCCTTTATTATGTACCCAAGAAATGGAAAGAGTGCTTGAGGTCATGAAAAATGCTATAATTAACAATGTAGGCAGAAATCATGACGTTGCGGTTCTACGTAGAGCGTTTCATCAGTTTATAGATGAATGTGATAGTAGACGTAACACTAGCTTTTTAACTACATTCCCAGAAATGGCTGATTTTTATTATTTTTGCAAAAACAACTACCCATAATATGAAAGAAAAAACTTTAAAAGAACTACAAAGACAGTATTTTAGTCCAGAGGGCTTTGCATACGACGAGTTCCTATCTTATAACAAGTATAGAATGAACCCAGTATCATCATTTGATTATGCTGGACCCAGTCGTATTAAAAACATACTTAATCCAGAACAAGACAGCTGTATTGTTATTATAGAAAGAGATTCTGGAACGAACATATCTTTAATGGATGGAGAAATGGGTAGAGGTTTGATAGACAAATGTCTAGAAAAAGAATGGAAGCCTAAACTCATTGTACCCGGTAGATCTTTTAGTTTTAACAATACTAAAGCAGAACCAGGAGAGCCTGTAGAGATCAAGTTTCAGTTTTATAACTCGTTTCCTATAGAAAAAACAGAGGATAATGAAAGTGCTTTAAACCTGGTTGTAGGAGAGATTATATTTGCGTTTAAATCGTTTTATAACTTTGATGAAATAAACTTTACTCAAGATCTGTTAGAAGCTATACTTAAAAAGGAACCGGCATTTTTTAAAATAGATTTAATAAATGAAAAAACTCACATGAACGGATTATTTAGTTTAGTACCTCCACCAGTAGCAGAACCACAACAATAAGCTAAATTATTATATGTCACTTAATGGCCAAATGGATGGTACTCTAAAAACGGTTAAGAATAAGCTTAATGCTGTTAGCCCTAGCTTTTGCTTAGCTAAATGGAATCAGGTAACTATACATTTAAATAATGGTACTACTCATAGTTGCCATCATTGCCCTTCTCACAAAATACCTTTAGAAGAGCTTAAGAACAATCCGTCTGCTCTACACAATACAAACGAGAAAAAGAACACTCGTAAAATGATGTTAAACGGAGAAAGACCTAAAGAGTGTAACTTTTGTTGGCGAGTAGAAGATTTAAAAGATGAAAACATATTTAGTGATAGAGTGAAAAAAAGTTCTGACCCATGGAATGATGATCGTATCGATACGGTGCCTAAGATGCCATGGGACGTTAATGTTATACCAAAGTATATCGAGTTAGACTTTTCTAATGCATGTAACTTTAAATGTTTATACTGTTCCCCTGCTTATTCTACTAGCTGGGTAAAAGAAATAAAAGAACATGGACCTATAGAAGCTGGTAAGTTTCGAGTAAATTCTTTGCAGGCTTTAGCAGCAAAAGGAGAACTACCTTTTGATGGAGACGAAGAAGATAACCCATACATTCAAGCTTTTTGGAAATGGTTTCCAGACGTACTAGCAAGCGGAGAGTTAAGAGACATAAGAATCACAGGCGGTGAACCTTTACTCAGTAAAAATACGTTTAAGTTGATGGACTATCTTATAGACCACCCACAACCTAATCTTATTTTTAATATTAACTCAAACTTAGGTGCACCTAAACCGTATATTGATAAACTTATTGAATATGCAAATAAACTTCACAACACAAAAGCTGTTTCTAGGGTAACTCTTTTTACTAGCGGTGAAGGTTATGGGGAAAGAGGTAACTATATAAGAACTGGTTTAGACTATAAACAATGGTATGAAAATGTAGACCGTATTATTAGTTCTTGTCCAGCACTATACACAACATATATGTGTACATACAATGCATTATGTGTTACTTCATTTAAAGACTTTCTAAAAGATGCACTCGCTTTAATGAAAAAGCATGTAAATTACATTGATCGTTGGCATCCGATTTTATTAAGCATACCTTATATGAGAGACCCAGAGTTTTTAGCTGGCTGGGTTTTAACACCTGACTTTTTAAAGTATATTGAAGAGTGTATAGAGTACATGAAAGAAAACGAGCAGATTATTGGTCCACACCCTTTAAAGGGTACCTTACCTAAATACGATCAATGGGAGCAACTTGTCAGGCCTGGATTTACACCATATATTATACACGATATGGAGCGAGTGTTAGAGGTTATGAAAAACGCTATTAATACTGGAGCGGGTAGAGTAACGGATTTAGCTATATTACGTCAGTCATTTCATAAGTTTATTGACGAAAGCGATAGACGCCGTGGAACCAACTTTGTAGAAACGTTCCCAGAAATGGCGGGTTTCTATTATATGTGTAAGAATGAGTATCCGTAATAGCTAAGTATATAGATGAGTTCCTATAAACTATTAGCTGAAAAGTATAGTCAAGTTCTAGAAGAAGAAGGTAATGATTTAGCAGCTTTATTACATAACCTAGAAAATAATATTAAGACTGTAAACAATAGGGATTTATCAAGCGCGTTTAATCAAGTCTTATTAGCTTTAAATGCTTCTACAGATAACAACGTAAAACAAGCAGCTATTACTTTACTGAATCAACAAACTCAAATAGCTTCAGAAGAAGATGAAGCTATAGATAATGAAAATGACAACACAACCGGTGTAAATGGTAACGGATATTGAGGCAATTTTTACTAAATAATATTATATATGGCTACCTACTACAATTCTCAAGTAACACAAAATCAAGTTGGCAACAACCCTACCACTTATCAAGGGATTGATTGCAATATCAGCGACACGAGAGCTGCTATACTTTTCAATGTAATACCTAATCCAGTAAACAGTTTATCAGGTACAGGTAGTGCACAAGCAAACTTTACTTTAAATTACGTGAATACGGCTAATAATACCGGCGTAGAAGGTCTTTCATCTGGTACAGGTTCCATATTTGTTGACGGTGCTTATCAATGCACTACAGCAACAGGTACAGTATCTTATCTAGCAGGTGGTACATATACACAAAGCATTAGCGGTGTTGTAATTACAAATGGTGGATTAGGCTATTGGGGTCCAGGTAATGATGGTGCAGTAACTTGTACTTTCTCAGCTCCACAATCCGGTTCAAATCGCGCAACTGGTGTGCCTATTGTTGGTAACGGTAACATTATTGGCGTACAAATCACTAACACAGGTTCAGGTTATGCTAACCCAGGTTCTGCTACAGTAACATTTTCGTCTCCAGTAGCTCACAAAATGTATTTACAAAAGCATGATTATTCTTGCTTTGAATTTACAGTACCTGCTACAGGTAGTAACGGTGGCGGCGCACAAGCTGTCACATTAACCCCAGTAGGTTATAAAGTAGAAGGTCCAACAAAGCGCCGCAAGTATCTCTTAGGTTACTAAGTTATTTCGACGTAGCTCTATAAACTCCGTCCCAATCAGCTCCAAGGTTAGCTCCTTGGAGCTCTTTTATTCTCTCTAGCATAGCCTCGTAGTACTTTTTGAGTTCAGGATTGTATTTCTTTAACGCTGTAGCTAGTTGTATGGCTTCATCCCATTTTTGAGTTCTATAATCTATTAAGAACGCTTCGTGCATTCTGTTTACTTCTGTAACCATCTCGGTTAAGCTGTTTTCTAATATAGTGTAAATTCTAACACCTTCTTTTTTACCCTTAACTGCTATACAGTCAAGTTCAAAACATTGATAGTCGTTTTTAACGTATTTGTGCGTTACCGGTCCAACAATAATACGCACCCCATACGGTTTTGATTGTCCTTCTAGACGAGAAGCCAAGTTGACACCATCCCCTAAGCATGTATAATCAAAGCGCTGAGTACTACCCATATTACCTACTACTACAGAAGCAGTATTGATACCTAAACCCATACCAAATGCTGGTATACCTTCTTTAGTTATTTCTTCATTAAACGTGTCAAGTCTCTTTAGCATTTGCATAGCAGTCTTAACAGCATTACGAGCATGATCTGGATCATCTAAAGGAGCGTTCCAGAAAGCCATTTGTGCGTCACCAATATATTTGTCGAGGGTACCGTCGTTATCTAATATGGCTTGAGTCATAGCAGTCATATAACGATTCATTATCATTGTCAGACCTTGTACGTCTTTACCATAATGCTCTGATATAGTTGTGAAGCCTCTTACATCAGTAAACATAATAGATAACTCTCTTTCATCTCCACCAAGCTTTAACAAACCTGGATTTTTTTGTAGTTTCTCTACTAATGCTGCACTTAAATAAGTACCAAATTGCTTCTTGATCTGCTGCTTTAACTTAAACTCCATTACAAATCTAAAGAATATAGCACCTACCCAAGGCAGCAATACCGCTAAAGTAGGCCAAGTATAATCCGTAAGATATCCGTAATTAGCAAATAAGCGTAATCCAATAAAATAAGGTACACATAAGAATGCTGTGATTAGTAGGCCATTTAGGATATACCCCAAATAACAAGCAGCAACAATAAGAATAATAGCAAGTATAATACCACCTGTAAGCTCATATAGATCGAATGTTGAGGGCCTTTGTAATCTGCTGCTATCTATCAACATTTGCAAGGTTTGAGCAGATACCTCATACCCTTGGGAAATACCAACAGGAGTAGCTACAGTATTATTTAGGCCTTCTGCAGTTAAAGCAATGAATACTATCTTATCTTTAACAATGGACCAGTTAGCATCTGCAAATGAAACCGAATCAAATGTGTATTTAAAGTTTATCCACACTCTACCGTTAGCATCAGTAGCGATAGGTGGCGTGCCTTTAACTCTAATAGCCTGTACTCCAGCTTGATCTACTTTAGCTTGATAAGACTCTTCTCCACCAAACATTCTTAGTGCTTCTAAAGGTATAGTGGGGTAGGTTTCTTTCTTTACTTGTACTACTAACGGTAAACGTCTCGTAACTGAGTCTATTTCAGGGGTTGTTAACAACATACCGACACCGCCCGACGACTGACCTATCTCTTTAGTTGGTCCAATAGCGGCAGGGTACGTATATAACCAATCACCTAAGTCTCCACCTATTGCTGCTAAACCTCTTGGTACAGGCTGTCCTTTACCTTTTTGTGCTGCTGATTGTGCAGTTATTACTGGATATTTTTGTAAAGTACTATTAAATATTGTATCACCACCTAATCTATCTTTCTCTGAAAATAGAATAGGCATAACAACTAACTGCGCACCATTATTAAATGCTTTTTCCAAACCTTCGCTCAATACTGCTCTGGACATCGGCCACTGGCCAAACTTGTCTAACGTCGCCTCGTCTATGGTTACTACAACAATATTATTACTTTTTACTTTACTTTGTTGCCTTTGATAATAATCTAATCCTTTTAAGCGGGCTGTTTCAATAAAAAACGGATCCTTTATTCTTAATATAACTAGTCCAGCAAGGATAGCAAACCCAGTGAGCATTATCTTATATGTATGTTTCACTTGTATATTTACAAATAACCAATAAATAGACTTACATGTACAAGAGAAAACCAGGCGAATCATTAACAGAGTATAGAGATAGAGTTCTTAATACTATTAGTACAAGTTTTTGTGCTGCTAAGTGGTATAATGCTACTATATGGCTTGGTAATGGTACAACTACAAGCTGCCATCATCCTCCAGCACAAGATATTCCTTTAGAGGAGATAAAAGACAATCCTTCTGCCATTCATAATACGTCGCATAAAAAGTTGATGCGCAAGATGATGCTTGAGGGTAAGAAACCAGCTGAGTGTGAGTATTGCTGGAGAGTGGAAGGTATGGGACCTGATAAAGTTAGTGATAGAGTGTTTAAATCTATCATCTATGATGAAGAAGACGTACAAAAGTTAGCTACCTTACCTTGGGACGCTAATGTTGATCTTAAAACATTAGAGATTAGTTTTGATAGAACATGTAATCTAGCTTGTTCTTATTGTAACTCAAGTTTTTCTACTACCTGGGGTAAAGACATTAAAATTAACGGTCCATATAAAAATCTTGTTAGTGACGGTTCCGGTACATACAAGTTAGATGGTAGTTGGGCAGACACATATAAAACTAACCCAGAAGATAATCCTTATTTACAATCTTTCTGGAAGTGGTGGGATGCTAGCTTAAACAAGAACTTAGAAGAACTGAGAGTTACGGGCGGAGAGCCTTTATTAAGCCCTGAAACGTGGAAGCTGATGGATAGGTTTGAAACTCAGCAACTAGACATGAGATTATCTATTAATAGTAACTTAATGCCTAGAGAAGAGCTTATTACTAAGTTTATTGAGAAGTCTAAAAACATTAAAAATATTCAGGTATATACTAGCTGTGAAACAGTAGGCGCTCAAGCAGAGTATATTAGAGATGGGTTAAAGTATGATTACTGGAAAGGTAACTTAACACGTCTAATCACTGAAGGTAACTTTAGAGATCTTAACGTGATGATGACTATCAACAGTCTTTGTTTGTTTAGTATTACTGATTTTCTTGATGAGATGTACGGACTTAAAGAGTTAGCAAAGAATACTGATAAACGAAAGCAGTTGTTATTAAGTCTTAATATTTTAAGATTTCCAAGCTTTCAAAGCCCGTTAGCATTACCTGGACATATTAAAGATTATTGCAGAACTAGATTACAAACTTGGTATGACGCAAGTAAAACTCGTCCACTATGGCACGTAGATGAACTAGCTAGTATTGAACGTCTTATAGACTACTTAGTAGCAGTAGATGCACCGCACCGCAGAACAAGCAATAAGATTACCTTATGGAGAGATTTTAAGTCATTCTATAAACAGTATGATCAACGTAGAGGTAAAAGCATATCAGTATTCCCAAGCATTTTAACAGACTGGTTTGCACAGTTACCAGATACTGATACATCTACTATGACTGATGAGCAAATAGATGAAACAGCTCTTAAAGAAGGTTGGATCTCACACTCCGAGAACCCAGCTCGTCCAGGATCTAGTCCAGATAACTCTTCTTTATAAAGTACTTGATTTTGTCATAATAGGTACGATAATACCTGTATTATGACATTTTTAGAAAAACTTAAACACATTATTATTGGGTTTGCGTCAGTCATTATTTTAATCAATATACCATTTGGTATATATTTTGGTTTTAAAGGCATTGTCACTAACAACGATTGGATGTCTACCGCTGGTACTTTTCAAGTATTAACTGGTACATATATGTACCTCTTCTTAACTAAAGAATAATATGGTCGTTTCTTATATAACAGCATTAGTAATAGTTGCTCTAGTAATAGCAGCTTTAATAAAATATCTACCAAGAGATTAATATGAACAATAAAATTACTTGTACCAGGTATCACGACCTATCAGTTGGACACAGAGTGTGTGGTCAAGGCGGTAAGTGTGAAAATCTTCACGGTCATAACTACCGTATACACCTCACAGTAGAAGCAGAACAGTTAGATACTGTTGGTCGAGTTATGGACTTTTCTGTTATTAAAGACAAGTTTGTTATATGGTTAGAGCAGCAATGGGATCATAAGTTCTTGGTTTGGGAAAACGATCCGTTTACAGATACATTAAAAAACTTAAACCCAGAAGGTGTTGTTGTAGTGCCTTTTAACCCAACTGCAGAAAACTTAGGTCAGCACTTAGTCAACGTTATTGGACCTCAGCAACTTGCTGGTACTAATGTTAAGCTTGTTAAGGTTAATATTGAAGAGACTCGTAAGTGTAGTGTTACTGTTGAGTAATATTCATTAACACGCCATCTCCAGAGCCCTGCTTTGCTTTAGCGGTACCGCCTGTGTACTTGTATATAACTTGAGCATTAGTAGTTTTAGGTACAGATATATGTAGTACGTTTCCACCTACTGATGACTTTAATATAGCATCAGTGTTTTCTTCAACGAATACAAACTTGTTAGGATCGATAACCTCGATAACCTTAATATCTTCTGGTTTAATACCGTTATTGTTGAGATTATCTTTTTCGTGGCTATCAGTTTTTTGTTTTGCTACATCAAATACTGGTTTAGGACTATCAAGTAATAGGTTATTACCAACACCACCCTCATCCATATTAAGAATAACAGGAGGAGAAGGCATTGTTTGAGCGGAAGCTACATAGGTACCTTCAAATGCTTTATCTAAAGTAACTTTACCTGCTGCTGTAGATACGTCAATACGACCAACTATGTACTGACCGTTTCTTCTATCTAATGCCGGTAGTAGAATAACCAAGCTTCTACCCATTTCATCTACAGCGAGACTCACATCAGTACCACGAACAGCTATACTCGCTGTAGGTGTAGTAACTGCAACACTATTGCTATTATGATGAGCTAACTTACCTGAAGTATATCTCAATGTACCTAAAGCAGCCTTAAAGCCTATTTTACCGTTACCTGTGGAAGGATCATACACAAACGTATCTATTAAGAGTTTACTGTGCTCTGTTACTTTTACTTCTGTATCATCTGCAAACTTTATATTAGTACGAGCTTCAAGTGTCTCCACAGTATCATTCATTTCTACCCCAGTCTTTAACTCGCACTTAATAAATTCACTACCTCTGGTTATACGGGTAGGTCCTGTAATAGAAGTAATCTGTCCTGCAGCACCAAATGCTACAGCACATGACAATACTGTTAGTAGAAAGAATAGTATTGTAAGAGTAACAAGTTTCATAGTAATATTTACATTAAAAAAGCCCGCCTAAGCGGGCTTGTGTCTCGAACAAATCCTATTATGGACTCGACTGAGAGATTGTTACATTGTTGGAACTACCAGTTAAGTTATATTGCAACGTTTGTGTTGTCGTACCGGATTGAGATACGGTCAAGTTGTTGCTATTACCGTTAACTGTTACTGTCTGGTTATGCCCAGATGTGCCTGTTACTAAACCTGTCTGAGTTAAAGCAAAAGTATTACTATTGCCAGCAACTGTATAGTCAAGTTTGTTATAGGAACCATTTGCTACACCAATGTCAAATGAGTTACTGTTACCAGCAACGTCAAATGCAAAGGTACCGTGAGCTGTAGTAGCTTGTGCTGTACCAGTATGTGTTCCGTCATTATTAAATACCATTGAGTTAGAACCACCAGCAAACACTGCACTAAAGTTATTATTAGCACCGTTCATAAACAGCTTTTGAGTGTTGCTATCGCCAGTGTTCCATAACTTAAATGTGTAGTTGTCTCCAGTTAAATTGAAGTCAATAGCATTGTTATCACCAATTTGCTTGATGTTGAAGGTACCATTATCACCGGTAATGGTGGATTGGGACCCGTTTGCGCCGATCCTGTTAGATGCGCCTGTTTGAGTAACAGTGTCTGTAGCAGAGGTCGAAATCTGATCCAAGTAGATCTGATTTTGAGCCTTTACCGAGACAGCTAATACTACAAAGAGTAATAGTGTTAAGTATTTCATAGGGGTGTTGCCAATACTTATTACTTTTTACTATTAAAGTTATTACTTCCGTTAACTTTAAACTTCCATAACCCTTTGTGCTCTCCCTGATGGATAAGTTCTATAACACTTTGATCTATAGCGGCTCTCAGTGCTAGATTTACTGGCTCATTACCAGCTGCACCAAGTTCTGCTTCACCATATTTTGTTCCATCACTTGAAAATGCCAATGCATTACCACTTATTGTAGCACTATATATTGTTTTGGTAACAGCAACGGATATTAATACTTCTCCGGTGTTAGTGCTTACCAACCTTAAACTTGTTGTAATAACATCTTTGGAGTATTGTACATTAGCGCCAATACCTAATATGCTTGCCCCATACCCGCCTGTTTGTACATCTGTATCATAACCTATAATACCACCTTCAGCAATAACACCTGCAAATAACATTGGTCTTAGTGCACCAGGGGTCTTGTCACTTAAAAAGTCTTCTCTTGTTTGACGATAAAGAGTTCTCTCTTTAATTAAGTCGTCAAGGTTAGCTCTTTCTAATACTTTAAACCACTTACCGTAGCTTGCCTGTTGTAAAGAGTCTATAAGCCAACTCTCAGCACCTTGAGTTACAGCAGAACTGAACAAAGCTAAATTAGTAGCTGTCTTACGTTGACCGGTTTTATCTTCGAACCTATACACAGCAACTGTCATAGTGGGACCGTCAATAGGCGGTAATGCCTTTAACTGTAAGGACAAAGGACTCTCTTGTACTTCTGGTTTCTCTATGATACGCTTATGCTGAGCAGCTACTCTTAAAGTAGAGCACCCTGAAGTAAGGAGCAGCAGAAATGCTAAAACAAAATACTTCATTAACCCCCTCCTGGTACAGTTAGTAGTGTACTAATTGGTATGGTCAACGTTGAAGTTGAGTTAGCAACAGGATCAAATATACTTAAAGTAGCACTACCATTATCAACACTCCAATTAACATAAGCCCCGCCTGGTAAGTTAAATGTACCAAACGATGGACCGTTTGTCTGGAATATTTGATTAGTTAACTGAGCGGCTATTTGAGAATAAATACGAGCATTTAAGTTACCAATAAACTGATTAATAGGGGTGTTTTGTGCCGCTGCAGCTGCTGTTGCTGCTGTGGCTTCTGCTTGAGCCTGAATGGTTACCTTACGATTATATGCTAAAGATTCTATTGTGAGTTCGTGATTAGAATACCCAACACCGCTAAAAGCAGGAGACTTAAATTGGAAAGTCTGTTGTGTTGCGTTGGCAAGACTTGCCATAAATGCTAATAATAGCAGGTATTTCATATCTATATTTAGCTAAGTATGTGTACACCCCTAACACCTATGAACGAACAATTCACTAGAACTCTACCTGTATACTTTCCTTCCAAGGACTTTATGACAGTTCTTAAACCAGACAATAAAATCTTATTGACTGATATACCAGCAAGCAAGTTACGCTCTAAACAGAACCAAATGTACGTGTTAGCTGATACTTCTGAGGGCTCAGTGCTTGTACCAGTAGATAATGGTTAAAGAGAAAAAAGCTAAGAAGATTAAAATTAAGCCCGAAGAGATAATGACTTCGGCGTTATTTGCTGGAGTTAATCCAAAGGTTATTAAGAAGATAGCTACCTTTCCAAATGCATTAGAACATCAACCTGGAGAGGTTATTATAAAAGAGGGTGATATCGGCAACTTTATGTTCGTAGTATTACAGGGACAAGTAGATGTAACTAAAGCTGCAGGTGGTAAAGAGGTCTTCCTTACTACATTAGGGCCTGGCACGTTTGTAGGAGAAGGTGCTTTAGTATCCGGTGCACCTCGTAACGCTACTGTTAAAGCTAAAACCCCAGTTAAGATTGCATACTTTGATAGAGCTGCTTATAACGCTACAATTTCAGCTGATCCGATTATATCAGATACACTGATGAAAGTGTATAAGGAGCGTGTAAAGGATCAAGTTAAAAAGGTCAATATAGCTAAATCAAAAGCATTTATTATTTCTGCTGCAGTTGCTTTAATACCGTTGATTCAAACATTTTTGCCTCATATACCTCATATAAAAGATTTATATAATATGCTACCGCCAGGAACAGTCGCGTTATTAGGACCGGGTGGTGCTGCTTTAGCTTATAAACTACAACAAGGTGATATGGCAAGTTTAGTAGGTAAACTTGATAAACTCTGATTGATTTCTTAAGGTTTCTTCTTATGTATAGGTATGAAGAAAATCTTAATAATGGGATTACCTGGCGCTGGCAAAACAACTCTAGCAATAGAGTTAGCAAAACTGCTTAACGCTGTACACTTTAACGCTGATGAAATACGCAAAGAGATTAATAAGGATCTTAAGTTTTCCGTGGAGGATCGATTGGAGCAAGCCCGAAGAATGGGATTGCTTTGTGATATCGTTACTCGTTCTGGGCAATTTGCTGTGGCTGATTTTATTTGTCCTATTCCTGAAACGAGAGCTGCTTTTGGGGACGCATTTATAGTTTGGGTAAATAGAACACCGGTTAGAGACTTTGCCGATACAACTAAGCTATTTGTACCACCAGATGATCCAGATGTAGTAGTAAATGATGAAGGTTCAGCTCTATACTGGGCTACTAAAATTAAAAAACAGCTTATTCCTACCTTTAATTCGAAAGCATCTACAGCATTTATGTTAGGTCGTTATCAACCATTTCACGATGGCCACAAAGCACTTATTGTAGAAGGTATTAATCGGGTCGGTCAAGTTTGTATTGCTATTAGAGATACTCAGGGCACTGATGAAAAGAATCCTTTCTCGTTTGAAGAGGTAGAAGCTAATATACGTAAAGGTATGCTTGATTATGAAGGCAAATACACTATAATACGTGTTCCTAACATTACTAACATATTCTATGGTAGAGATGTAGGTTATAAGATTGAGCAGATTGATCTCGATAAGAAATTACAAGAAATATCAGCAACTAAAATACGCAACGAAATATTAAAGTAATATGCAAGGTAAGGTCGCCATAGTAATGCCTTATTATAATGATAAGGAGTTACTCGCTAAAGCTGTAATGGGTATTCTCGGTCAAAATTACTATGACTGGGAACTATTCCTTGTTGATGATGGCTCAGTACCTGGTAATAGAGCCTGGGACATATTACCAAGCAATATAACTAGTAGAGTAAGAGTAGTACAAAAACCTAATGGCGGGGTTTGTTCAGCTCGTAATGCAGCGCTTAATATTATACGTCTTGAAAAAAGACATGATTATGTAGCGTATTGTGATGCTGACGATGTATGGGACGAAACTTATTTAGTACAACAACAAGCCCTATTAGACGAAAATACTGATTTTGTATACTCTGCAGTAACTTGTAAGTTTGTAGATGGTTCACCTGCTTATCCTTTTGGTATACCTTTCTTTGAAGAGTGGCCCGGTTTAGAAACTTTATTTAAGTGTAACTTTATCTTTATATCTGGTGTAATGCACAAGATAAAATGTTTAGATGTAGGGGACTTTGACCCTACTTTAAACTCTATTGAAGATTGGGACTATTGGTGTAGAATAGCTAAAGCAGGTTATAATGTAAAGCGTAACAAAAATGCGCATTTTACATACACTGTAAAAGCTAACGGTAATGGTGGTAGAAGTAATGCTACAATATACAACGCGTTTTTTAAAAAACATGATCTCCTTAATAACACCAACCCACAAGCCTGATTTTTTACTGAGACTTTACGAGTCTCTTAAAATACAGACATGTAAAGATTTTGAGTGGGTAGTGGTACCTAATAATAACGCTGATGTATCGTTTTTACCTAAAGAAGACTGGATACGTATTGTACCTTATACTGAAGCAAGTACCTTAATAGGTGCTGTTAAAAACTTCGCTTTTAATCAAGGTAAAGGTGAATGGTTGGTAGAGGTAGACCATGATGATGAGTTAACTTCAGATTGTGTAGAAGAGCTAATAAAAGCAGCTAAAGAAAATAAGTGGGATTTTATTTATTCAGACTCTTTAGATATAATGCCTGATAATACATCTAATATCTTTAACCCGGCTATGAACTGGAAACAATATACATATGTATATAAAGGTGTGCAGTATGTAGTCAATAAAACATTTTCTCCAATGCCGCAATCAGTATCACGTATCTGGTTTGCACCAAATCATATTAGAGCATGGAATAGAGATTTTTACAAACGCATTGGCGGGCACGATACAACTTTAAAAGCACTAGATGATCAAGACTTAATGTGCCGTACCTATATAGAGGGTTCTATGTTTAAAATAGAAAAAGTACTCTATGCATATTATTATCATAATAGCAACTCTTTTGCTTCTCAAGAACTAAACACGTGGATACAACAATATACTATGATACTGTATGAAAAGTATATTGAGCAGTTAATGTTAAAGTGGTGTAAAACAAATAACTTAATGGCTGTAGATATCAATAAGAGAGGTACAAGACCAGGGTACACTAAAGTTAATCTTGATACTGATATTTTTATTTTAAAAAATAACTCTATTGGATTGATAGTAGCAGAGGATGCACTACAGTTGTATAAAGACTCGGAATCGGTTATGTTAAAAATATGGAACATATTAGCTGATGGGGGTATGTTACTGTCCAATACTCCTTCTACTGATGGTAGAGGTGCATGGCAAGACCCTAAGCATATATCGTTTTGGAACTCTAACTCATTTTGGTATTACACAAAAAGTCAATGCGCTAGTATTTTACCCACACCTGTTAAGTTCCAAGCTACACATATAAAGAACTGGTATCCAACAGATTTCCATAAAGAACATAAAATAGATTATGTTATGGCTCACTTAACTGCTTTAAAAAGTGATATGTTACGTAGTGTGTTACCTGGATTAACTGAGATTTAAACTTAAATATTTCTATGCACGAAACTATCAGCAACATGTTTTTAGGTTACATTGATATTAACGAAAATGTTAGTAACTTTGTAAACGAGTTTAATAAAGATATTAATCCAGAAGGTTTAGGTAAACGTATTGAAGGTTGGGCTGTAGACATTTCAACAGATGCTCCATTAACTGCTGGAGACTTTAAAGTAGGTAGTACAGGTAACAAAGAACAAAAAGTTACATTTGGTGTAACTATGGTAGAAAGACCAGATGTTGCAAAGTTTTATAATAAAAACGAAAACGACAACAACTCATTAAAATATCTTAAGAGTGGGTTTGCTATCACGTTTGATTTGATACCTGGAGAATATGCTATAGTTATAAGAGAAAAACCAGTGTTTACTATTTCTATAACAAATGATAAAGAAGTAGTCAATATTATAGATGGTACTTTAAGACTCAATACAAATGCTAAACCTGAGTTAGTAGTTGTAGATAACTTTTACAAAGACCCAGACGCAGTAAGAGAATTTGCTTTAAAACAAGATTTTCAAGCTAATGAAAAATATCATAAAGGTTCGCGTACTGTAAAGAGTTTTGTACCAACCTGGCTAAAAGATGAACTTGGTAGGTTATTAAACATGGAAGTGTCTGAGTTCTATGGTGCTAATGGGGTGTTTCAATATTGTGTTGCAAAAGATCCTATTGTCTATCATTATGATACTCAACATTATGCTGCTATGGTTTACTTAACACCAAATGCTCCACTACAAACTGGTACTTGTACATATCGTAGCAAAATAACAGGTTTATACGGAGCTGCTACTGAAGAAGATGCATTACGCCTTGGCAAAACAACATACGATTTAGATTATGCAAGCTTTAATGGTAACAACTTTTATGATAAACATAATATGGAGCTTGTAGATTCTGTAGCTAACGTTTATAATAGATTAGTTATTTTTAATGCACGGTCTTTACATTCAGCTACAAGTTACTTTGGAGATACTAAAGAAAATGGTAGATTGTTTCAACTGTTCTTTTTTAATGTAAAATGAAAGTAGGTAGGCATACCTATGGTACAGAGTTTCTTACTGTTCACCCTTTTGGTTCTAATGCTGAACTATATATCGGTAGTTTTTGTAGTATAGCAGGTAACGTAAAAATATTTCTAGGTGGTAATCATAGAACTGATTGGATTAGCACTTTTCCTTTTAGTATAATAAAAAAAGAAGAGTTTAAGAAATATCAAAATATTGACTTCAATAAAAGCAAGGGCGATGTAATAATAGGTAATGATGTGTGGATAGGGCATAGTGCAACAATCATGTCAGGTGTTACTATTGGAGATGGTGCAGTAGTTGGAGCAGAAGCAGTTGTAACTAAAGATGTTGCACCATATACTATAGTAGTAGGTAACCCAGCTAAGCCGGTGAAAAAACGTTTCTCAAGAGAAGTTATTAATACTTTACTCGAAATTAAGTGGTGGGAATGGAGTGATGAAGTTATTAATGAAGTAGTTCCTTATCTTTGTACGAATGATACCGTTAATATTATTGCTGCAGCTGAAAAATTAAAAGAAATAAAAGCAGAAGTAGATAAAGAGTGGATAAACCCGTTTATCTAAAATAAAGCTTGATCTTTAAGTATAAAGTACCGATAATAGGTACTATGAAACGCATTAAACACATCCCTAACGACGAACTTTATTTTAACTTACGTCAACTTAGTGAAGTAGCTAAAGTTGTTGCATATGCAGGTAGCAACGAAGAAGCTGAATACTTCACAGTAAATTATTTACGCCCTATAATAGAGAAAACTGAAAAACTTCTCAGTGTAAAGTCGTAATGGTGGAGGTTAATCCGATTAATCCAGAAACCCCTACAGCAATGTAGGGGTTTTTATTTTGACTGTAAAACTTTATTTAAGTAGAGTTTTTACGAAAATAATATATAAATATATTTGACCTATGGCAAACACAATTGAATCCTTAGCCGCACGTTTAACTGCGGTAGAAACCAAATTAACCACGCTGGCAGGCCTACAGGCTCCTGGCGTTGATGCTGCTAGCATCCAAGAACTAGACACTCGTCTTACTATTGTTGAAAAAACAGTAAACGATCTCGTCGCAAAACCAGCTGCTGATGCAGTTGCTGCTATTGTAGCTGCTCCAGCTACCCAAGCACCAGCTCCAGTTGATGCTGTCGTCGCTTTAAGCCCGTCTGCTGCAGTACCTGCTGCTGCTGATATTGTATCAGATGTAGTTGCTGCTCAAGCCGCTGCACCTGCTGTTGCTAACCCAGATGTTGCTGCAGCTGTTAGTGCCGCAGTTACTGCTGTAGTTACAGCTGATCCTGCTACAGTACAAGATCCAGTAGCAGTTACAGCTGCTATTACTGATGCAGTTGCTGCTGCTCCTGCTATTACAGATCCTGTTCAAGCTCAAGCTGCTACTGATGCTGTTGCTGCTGTTGTTACAGCTGCTACAGGCACAGCTCCAAGCGATACTACTACAGCCGCTGTTGCTGACGCAGTTGCTGCTTGTCCAGTAACTAATACAGTTGCAGATATCGTTGCAGCTGATCCAGTTCCACCTGCTACAGCTCAAGCAGTTGCTGCAAGCGTAGTAGCAGATAGCTCAAGCGCAGATGTTCCTGCTGCTGCAACCGTTGTAACTAACGTTGTTGCTGATGTTGCACAAGCACCTGCAGCAGATCATCCTGATGTTGTTGCTGCTGTATCAACAGCTGTTGCTGCAGTTGTTAATGCAGACCCTGCTACTGTAACTGATCCAGTTGCTGTAACAGCTGCTATCACTGATGCAGTTGCTGCACTACCTGCTCCTGCTGCAGCAGTACAAGACCAAGTAACAGCTGCTGTTGTTAATGTTGTTGCTTCTGCTACTGGTGTTGATACAGTTGCTCCTGCTGTTGTTGCACAAGTTGCTGATGCAGTACAAGCTGATCCAGCACTTGATGCTATTGCTGATCGTTTAACAACAGTTGAAACACAACTCGGTACGTTGGGAAAATCGTAACCAGCGTGGGGCGTATTGCATCAAATGCAACACGCTGGGCTATAAAAATTAATCCGCTCAAAGGTTGGAAGTTTTAATATTCAAGAGCTCCAGAAATGGAGCTCTTTTTTTTGGTTATTGCCAAAGAGTGCAATTTGGAAGTGGAGATATTTTATAAAGCCTATATAAATATAGTAGTATGAAACAAATCCTAAAACTAATCGCATTAACTATATTGACGTTTGCAGTTAGTACTTCACTTATGGCGGGCGGTGGCTCACCAACAGTTGTTAGTACAACAAACGGCACTCCAATAGTAACCGTAACAACTACTCCAGTAGATGTAGTTGCAACTAACGCTTACGGTTTCTCTATTGATAATACATATGTTAATACAACTACCACGACGATCCCTACTACAGTCGCTTTATATAGTGATAATAGTTCAGTAACAACAAACGGCTCGCCAGTTGTCACTGTAAACCATGGTACAATACCAGTACAGACTGTCACAACAGGTAATGTCACTACAACATCAACAGCACCTCGCACTGTTACATCAACAGCTAATGGTGCTACTATTGCTACAACATATCTTGATACAGTAACAACGATTACACCGAAAACTTGGACAACTGTTAACGGTGCAACAACATCTGTAACAGGTAACGCTGTCGTAACTACTACACCAGCAGTAACACCTTCTACAGTTGCTACTACGACTAATGCAGTAGCTGTAACTACATCAAACGGAACACCTATCGTAACATTAGCTAATTCTTATGCCCCTGTTACTACTACAAGTGGTGGTTCAACTATTGTTACTACTAACTTAAATGTATTAACAACTACAACAGTACCAGTTGCTACTACTACAGTAACAACCCCTATGACGGTTATTGCAGATAGTACAGGTAATACTATTAGTACAGTATACGGTACACCAACATCTAATACAAATGTATCATTTGCAGTTTCAACAGCTAATAGCTCTTCTCTTTATACAGTAGCTACTACATCTAACCAGTCATCTACAGTTACTAAGAACGGTACTGCGGTAGTTGGTGCTACTATTGCTTATTCAACTGCTAATAGCGTTGATGCAAGTAACAATCCAGTAGTTAAGACTTATAAGCTGACAACTACAACAACTACTACTCCAGTAGATACAGCTACAACAGTTACACCTGTTACCGTTACTAAAGATGCTAATGGTAATCTTATTAGCACATATTATGGTGCACCAACAACTACAGACAATGTAGTTAACAATGCAGTTGTTACAACAGCTAATGCTTTATACAGCACAGCTACAACAACCCAGAACGTTGCTAGTCAAACAGTATTTGGTAACCCAACAACCACATATGCAAGTGTAAATGGTACAGCTGCTTCTACTACTGCTTATTCGCAAGCTAAGGCAAAGTCAGCTGATGCTAAAGTGTTAAACATCGCTAAGACGACTACAGTTACTACTGTTACACCAGTAACAACTACTGCTACAACAACTACACCTGTTACCAATGTAACTACTAATACGGCTGTTACTACTACAGTATATGCTGATGGTACTACACCAACACTAGTTACATATAGTTCACCAGTAGTTACAGAAAATACATCAGTATCGACTGCTAAGGTAGTTACCAACTCAACACAAACTGCAGTAACTAATGCAGTAGCTAACTATAGCACTCGTATCGATCAGTATTCATATCTACAGGCTGCAAGTCGTCGTTATAATATGCTTGTTGATTCTAACCCGTTAGATCGCAACTATGGCGGTACTTGGAATGCTAACAAGAATGACGGTTGGAACTCTTATCTAACATACACCCGTACAAGTAGCAATACAGTTGATACGTATAAGACTTCAAGCAACACATTCACTATTGGTGCTGAGTCGTTTGTAACTGCTGACGTACTATTCGGTATTAAGTACGATTTCGTTAATGCTAATATTAACGGTGATCAAGCTACTGGTACATTACAAAAGCATCACTTAGGTTTGTATAACTTAACCACGTTCAACAATCTATTAGTATTAAAGTCTGATCTTGGTTTTGCTTATGACCGTTTTGCTAATACCCACACATTAGCTGCTCTAAACTATGCTAATGCTGGTAAAGGTAACGGTAAAGACATCTGGTTAAATGAGCGTTTATATTCAAAGAGCTACTTTGGTTTTGCTCCTTTTGTCGGTGGTCGCTTTGAAACAAGCTCACTTGATGCTATTGCTGAAACAGGCGATGCTTATACAGCTCAATCATTTACAGCCACTAAAGTAACACGTGCTGCAGCAGAAGGTGGTTTACGCTTTGACTATCAGTTCGGTGATGCTTTCAGAGTTATTGCTGAAGGTGGTTACTTAACACCTACTAAGTCAAAAGGTATTGACGGTATTACATCATACAAGCTTAACTTGCAAGCTACACCAACAAAGACCATTTCTGGTACTATTGGTGCAGGCCAGCAAAAGCAAGCAACGTTAACTGATACTAACCTAACAGCTGACGTCACATTCAAGTTCTAATCCAACTTACAGTCATAATCCAAGGCCCTAGCAATAGGGCCTTTTTTATGTAATTAAGTTTATGAATATAGGTTTTTTTGGAGATAGTTTCTGCAATAATAAAAGCGAAGGAACCTATATTGATATGTTAGTAAAGCAGTACAGTTTAAATGTAGTTAACTTAGGGGTAGGTGGTAGTGGGGTTGAAGATGTATTACTGTTACAACTTAAACCTTTTCTCGATTCTAAAAACTATCCAGACATATGTGTGTTCTTTTGGACTAATCACGGTAGACTATTTAATAGATATATAAGACATATTAATGCTAAGAGTGTAGAGATGTTTAATGACAGCCCTATATGGCTTGCAGCTAAAGAATACTATAAACATTTATACGATTATGAATATACTGAAATACAATATAAAGCTTTTCTACAATATGTAGACCTTAATGTACTATCTCAGTTTCCATCTACTACTAAAATAATACACTTGTGGTCATTTGGATCTTTTCATTGTGATTTCTCTAAAGAAGCTTTAACACCAGATAAAGTTAACTATTTATATAAGTTTAAAAGCGGTGTTGAGATACAACCAGCTCTATTGCCGTTAAGTTTGGTCGGTCAAAGCTTTGATATGCTACCAAGGGATACACGGTATAATCATCTTGAGGGTTATAAAAACGAAATAGTAACAAGCTGGATTAAAGAAGCTATTGATAAGTATGAAGTAGGCAAACTACTAACTTTTAACTACTAACATGAAGCTTAATATTGCAGTCGAGAATGCAGTAAAGAAATATGCTAATGATATTATCGATACTATTAAGCAAGAAAAATACAATGTAGAGGTTGATTTAGATTTTTCTCCAGCAGCAAATTTAAATGAAACAGAAGAAGCCTCCTCTGCCATTATAGTTTCTGATTTAGGTATTGTAGTGGTGTTTCCAGACTTTAAGAAGTGTTCAGCTAGAGCAGCTGTATTTAAAGTGGGTGAAGCGAAAAGACTTGAGAAGGAAGGTTTTGATAAAGACTGGATAGAAGAGCACGGTGAGGTTTATGGTGCGTTGTTGCCATACAATGAAAAGAATGTAAATATACTTGGCTATTATTTAACACATAAAATATATGATTAAAAAGATTTACTCCTTCTTTAACAACAAGTACCAAAACTGGAAACTAAAGCGTAAGCATAAAAAGATGCTTGAAGAGATTCGTAAACGCGATCCTTTTATTTATAATTAAGCTTGACTTAAACAAATAAGGCACTACTATTGTATTATCTGGACCGGCGATAACGTCAAAGGACTACGACAACTTGTGGGTCGGCCGACCACCGCAATAAAAACGGGGCCACTATTTTTTATATGCGTATTGTAAGTATATCTGACACTCATGGTCTTCATGACAAACTCTTATACCCAATACCAGAGGGTGATGTGTTAATACACTGCGGAGATATCTGCGGTAAAGGAACTAAAGAAGAAGTAATATGGTTTAGTAAATGGTTTACTAGCCATCCACACAAGCACAAGATATTTATAGCTGGTAATCATGACTGGGTTTTTGAAAAAGAACCAGAAACAATAAAAAGTATCTTACAAGAATATATGCCAAACGTGCATTACTTGCAAGATAGCGAGATAACTATAGACGGGATTAAGTTTTGGGGCTCTCCTGTTCAACCTACTTTTTTTAACTGGGCTTTTAATCGAGATAGAGGTACAAATATACAACAACACTGGAACCTTATACCAAAAGATATTGATGTACTCATAACGCACGGTCCACCTTATGGTGTATGTGATAAAGCTTTAAAGCCGGGATTTGTATATAGAGCGTTTCAAAAATATAAAGCTTTTGAAACTGTACATGTAGGGTGTGAAGATTTATTAAAAACGGTTGAGACTGTTAAGCCTAAACTACATTTGTTTGGGCATATACATTTAAATGGTGGAAGTTACAATAACGCTATGCAGCATACTGTGTTTGCAAACGTGTGTATTATGGATGAAGATTATAAGCCTGTAAAGAAACCTCAAGTATTTGAGCTTGATTTAGATAAAAAAGTTACTATTATTAATACTTAAATGTCAAAAAGATTAACTAAAGAATGGACCTCTACAGCTGAAGGTGCCTATGGTGCTAGTGGTAAAAAGGGCCGTAGCGGAGAACTGTTCTTTGCAGAAGTTTACAGAGCAAAGGGATGGCATGTTATCGATAGAGAATCGAACAAGCAAGATCAACTCCAGGGTAATGATATTATATTAATAGATAGTAACGGTAATGATTACACTATTGATGTAAAAAACAATTTAAAAGATAATGGAAACTTTTATGTAGAGGTGCATCCGAGAGGCTGGCTTTTTAATCCAACTAAAAAAAGTGCGTTTATAAGTCATGTTAATACTGACACCAAAACTATTGTTACCTATTTACGCACACAAATGGTTAAATTTATTAAAGAAAAGTATGCTGATTACTCGAATGAACTTTTAAAACTTAATATTAAAGAGTTGAATTTTATAAAAATAAATAAAGTAGAACATATATGAACGGAAAAGGCGACAAACCAAGACCACTAGCTGTACCTTACTCAAAGTACGCTGATAACTATGATCAGATTAACTGGGGTAAAAAACCAGCTAAAGATATAAAAGAACTTAAGAGTAAACCTAGTTCTTCTTTGATTAATCCAAGTAATATTAAAGATGATACAAGAGATACAGACTCCTAAAACTATTGGATTTTTTGGAGATAGTTTTTGTGGGAGTTATGGTAAAGATAAACGGCCTTTTTTTAATGACTTTTTTAAAGCTAATCCTTTTTATAAAACTTACCTTCAACAGGTTACTGAACATTATAATTTAGAGTGTGTAAATTTTGGTAAAGGTGGTTCATCTATATGGGATAGTGTATT
>Ga0208387_1000021_pt1 | contig 64966 bp, 69 predicted proteins | sample CryBogCBH27Jul09_FD_184611 | JGI IMG/M metagenome (GOLD analysis project Ga0208387, IMG submission 184611) | Freshwater microbial communities from Crystal Bog, Wisconsin, USA - CBH27Jul09 (SPAdes) | ecosystem: Environmental > Aquatic > Freshwater > Lake | place: Crystal Bog, Wisconsin, USA...
GGCTGACGTATGTTGCGCTGCTTCCTGATGATGAGGCAATCTGATAGTCAATAAAAGGAGCGCGAGAGTTCACAATGGATGACCCAATAAACGTGTCTGAAACGCCCGCCCAGGTTCCGGTCGGCGTGGTTGATGCCCAAGCAAAGGCTTCACCAACCGCCAACAGCAATTCGCCGGATGACCATGAAAGACCCCCTGCCGTAACCGTTGAACCAAATGCCGTGTTCGTCAATGGACCGAAGGCTGCGGTCGGAACCACTGACGTTGAGCAACCAGAGAACATGGCAATTGAGCAACTACCCGCAGTGGTCGAAGGGTTGCTGCTCAGCGTCACCGCGTTCGACAGATACCCTGCCGCAGCATTGACGCCAATGGCAAACCAGTTACCCTGAGCCGCGCCACCAGAGTTGGTACCAAAGTGGTACCACGTTGCGCCAGCACCGCTTGCGGTTACGGCGGTCCAGTTTGCGTTACCCGAACCAAGCGAGATGACAATAAGGTCGCCAGCCACAGAGATGCGTGGCAAAGAAATAGACGTGGTAATTCCACCGTTGTTGGTACCGTAAGCCCCGGTGATAGCCATTACGCCACCGCCACACAACGCCACTTAGATGTGGCACCGTTGTAGATAAAGCCAATGGTAAGCGGAAGCGTCGTCGAACCGTTGGATGAAGTCGGCACGGAAACAGTCGAGTTTTCTGTATTGTTGAAAGACAATGTAACGGAAGAGGCGGAGTAGTCGTAGAAGCGAACGATTGATTGCATGCCATCAACAGCACTTGTGGTCGACATGGTAATCGTTACAGACAAAGCGGCGTTGTTTGTTACCTTGGTCGAAGTGTACGACGATGGCGTGACGGTAGCCGTTTGCGAAGCAACAGTTACCGAGCCAACGCTGGGGGCCAGCACGTTTGACGTGACGCTGGTAGCCGTGGCCACGCCGAGGGATGGCGTGGTCAGGCTGGGGGAAGTGCTAAGCACGTTGGAGCCCGAGCCGGTCGAGGTTGTCACGCCGGTTCCGCCGTTAGCCACTGGCAGGGTTCCGGTGACGCCGGTAGCCAGTGAGACGTTGGTAATCGTGTTCGTCGAGCCGGAGATTGACTTGTTCGTCAGGGTGTCCGTAGTGACACGTCCGACTAGGGTGTCCGACGAACTCGGCATCGCTATAGTCACAGTGGTAGTGGCATTCGCATCAATGATTGTTGTACCAGTTGCACCGCCAATAACTCCATTTGACAGGTAGATTTGGCCTGGGTACGCCGAGCCTCCGTTGTTGCCGAACGTTGGGGAGTTGCTAAGAACTAACGAGCCAGTGCCAGTCGAGGTGGTCGTGCCGGTTCCGCCGTTGCCGACAGGCAGGGTTCCGGTGACGCCAGTACTTAGTGGCAGGCCGGTGCCGTTCGTAAGGGTGACGCTCGAAGGAGTGCCCAGGCTAGGGGTCGAGGAAAGGGCAAACGTAGTCTGACCGTTGGCGTAGGTAACAACGATGTTGCCGCTGCTGTCGGTGTTGAGCGAGGCAACAGCAGACGCCCAGTTGCTTGTCGTTTCCGTAACACCAAACCAGTACGCACCTGGGGCGATCCAAATAGGGCTGTTCGCGCTTGCGCCGTCAATACTTTGGCTGCCACCAATGCACGGCCAGATAGGAAGCCAGTGCGTGCTGTCGGTGTTATCAACCCAAACGGTCTGGCCGGTCGATGAGATGTAGGGCAGGTGGACACCCGTGCCTGAACCACCGTTGGTTGTAGCAGTCGCGCCAGAAACAATGTTGTAGTTGTACGTCAGCGCCGCCACGCTCGTCTGCGAAGAGCCTGTGGCGGTGATGGTGCCAATGGTGCCAACCGTGCCGCTGCCAGCAGTGATGGTGGTGTTCGTTACGGCGGTGACGCGACCATAAGCGTCCGTGGTGATAACCGGAACCTGCGTGGCCGACCCATACGTACCAGCGGTACCAGCGGTCGACAAGCCAATGTTGGCCGAGGTGCTGGTGCCGGAGTTGGTGATTGGTGCCGTGACAGCGATGACGCCAGACGGACCCTGAGCGCCCGTGGCGCCGGTAGCACCAGTTGCACCAGCGGGGCCTGTAGCGCCAGTAGAGCCCGTAGCACCCTGGGGTATGGTGAAGTTAAAGACAGCAGCAGAACTCGTCCCAGAGTTCGTTACAGACGCGCTGGTGCCTGCTGCGCCTGTGGTGGTAGAGCCGACTGAGATGGTGGCGGCTGCACCGGCTGCACCCGTGGCACCAGTAGAACCGGCTGGTCCGGTGGCACCAGTGGCACCAGCAGGGCCCGTAGATCCAGTAGGCCCAGCGGGGCCCGTAGGACCGGCAGGGCCAGTGGGACCAACAGGGCCAGTAGCACCCGTTGCGCCTTGCGTGAGGACGAGGGAGTCGTCGAGGGTCCAGTAGGTCTGGCCGTTGAACGTCACAGCCACGTAGTAAGCGTCAATGGCGACGGTCATCTCCCACTGGCCGGGGCCACCAAACGCGGTGCCGGTGGTGACAGGGCCAAAGACATTGGTGCCGGAAGTACCGGTGGTGGGGGGCGACTGCCCGGCGACTGGCTCGGACGTGAAGAGAGAAGTGCTGTAGGCATACACCTGTGCGCCGTTAAACGCACCCGATGGGCCAAAGACTACACCTGACAGGATTCCCGTTGTCATTAGATCACTGACTCACCTTTATTGATTGCGGCCTGTGTTTCATCAAGTCGGCGGCCCAGCTTGGCGTCGCCCTTAAGGGACGTGTTGGTTTCAACTTCCCACTTTGAATTGGCTCGTGCTTCAAGAGCAGCCGACCCCTTGACCGACTTTGGCTGCAAGCCGTTGAAGCGCAGGCGCTTGTATGCGGCCACGTCCTTGTGCTGGGCTTTTGTGGCCTGCTCAGTGGCGGCAGCGGTTGATCGTGTAGGCATTGCCGTAGCAGCAAATGCGACAGAAGATGCCTTGCATCCAAAACAGTCGGGGATGCAGAGTCCTTGGTTGTGGGGGATAGCGGTCATTTGATGAGTGCTCCGTAACCAGCGGCAGTCAGGGCCGTGACTTCCGCGGCAGTGATTTCTGTAGGCCCTAGGTATACTTTAGTAATCCAAGGGTTCTGAGATACGACGTTCTTAACCTCAACGCGGTTGGTGTAGTCGTGGTAATACGATGTTGAGTACGGCGCAGATGGATCCCACGGGTTGTAGGGGTACGGAATGTTCGTGTTGGAATTTTCTGCCGAAGCAGTGTCCTGAACGAACGTGCCATCACTCAACGCAAAAACATTGATGTACCGAGGGCGGTTAGAAAAGTACCGAAAAAGCCGGTTCGACAACCCGCCCATTGCAGGAAGAATGGGCGGGTTGTCGTACGCGACTGGCGGAGTGAATATTGCCACTCCGGACTACTTTCGACCTTGTGCTCCAAGACGGAGTGCGGCTTCGGTGTCCGTGGTGCCACGACCACCAGTGGTCTGGATCTCGGGACGTGGGCCGGTGGCGTCACCAACAGGCATGTTCACACGATCGCCACCCATCTGGCTCTGCTCAAGCAGAGTGGTTGGGCGGAAGTCGGCTACTTGCTTGCTATGCTTGCCCGAGTCAACACTGTATTCGGCATCGAAACGGCTAGGCATTAGTTGTCCTCCCGAACCTTAAATGGCATAACTTCTGGCTGCAGTGAAGCGACACCGTACTCGATTTGATTGATGCCAGTGATCATCGGGGCCATGTGTCCACCACGGTTGGTGTTTGCCTCAATGCCACGGTTTGCGGGGCCAGATGTTACCTGTGAAGTTACAGGCGTAGGAATGATGCCGGTGTCAATGCTGTTGGCACCCGTGCTACGCAGGTCGTATTCCGAGATTTGCTTGAAGGATGAGCGTGATTCCATTAGAGTCCTGTTCCTGGTGCGCTTTGAATGTGGCCACGCATAGCGGCACCTGCGTTTGGAGCGGCAACGACGCCGTGACCGTTAGGGGTCACTGAGCCACTGCCACCTTCAGCGTGGTTTTCTAGACCGCGAGAGTACCGACGAGGGGCACTGCCACCACCGCCCAATCCGAAGAATGAGCCAATGTCGTCTGCAACAGAAGCAACATCGTGACGAGCACGGTCAAAGCCGCTAGCAATACCGTGGCCTACTGAAGCAACATCGTGACGCCCGCGGTCGAAACCACCGGCAATTGCTTCGCCATCATCTTCCCAACCATCTTCTTCGACCGCGCTCCTGTACGCGGCGTAGTTTTGGCCCTGCCCACCACGGCCCGGAAGGTCTGCGCCAACAACACCATTGGTGTCGCCCTTGAGGGTAATGCCTTTACTTACGTTTTCACGATACTGGTCCCAGGTCATGTCCCCAATTTCGGAGGGGCGGCTCATACCGGTTGAGCGCGGAGTAGTTCCTCCGTCGTATCCGGCAGGGACCTTTGCGGTGGGGTACGGTGGAAGGTCAGCGTTGATTTGAGCGCGAGTCGGTCCGGTGTTTTTCTTGCCTCCAGCCATTACTTCCACCTTGCGTCGGTCATGTCACAGCAGCCGCAATAACATGGGTCGGATGTTTCGCCTTTTACGGCGCGTGAATCGTTTGCCGCAGCAGCGGCAACCCGGTTGAATGAGCGTCCGGGGATTGGGTCAGCGGCGTCAAGGCCGCGTCGTAGGCCAAGGCCTGTGGGTACAGTCATGCTTGCTCCTGTGCGTGTTCGTTTTGGCTCGGAAGTTCTTCCGAAGTGAACTGGTGGGAAAGGGGGACGAGTACGCCATGAAGGTTCGTAAGCCGCCCGCATTGCAGGCAGTGGATCTCATCGATCCCTGCCTGCACGTCGCGAGAACCGCAGGCGGCACAACTACGAGGCCATGGCATACCCGTCCCCTATTCCAACTACTAGGCCGCTGGGGTTGAGACCGTGGGCGAGCCGAGGGTTCCGACGCTGGTAACGCCAGGAATGACCACGTTGAAGGTGTAGGCAGTCGGGTTGACCGCGGTGACCTGGAACGTACCGTTGAGGTTGGTGTTCGTAGCGCTTGCGATGGTGACGGTTGCGTCCGTTGAGAACGGAGGAACAGTCGTGCCCGTGGTGAACTGGAAGGTGTTTGCGCCGACGTACGAAGCAGCGGTGATGCTGGTCGACGTAGCGGAGCCTTCGCCCGTGTTCACAGAGGGGTTGAACTGGGAGCTGGAGAGGTCCGTGCCCAGGATCGAGGTCGATTCAAGGCGGATGACCGAGGCCTGACGGAAGATACCGTAGGCGCCCAACCAGTACCAACCCAGCGGCACGAAGCGGCGCAGGCGGTCAGTGATCGGACCGGGAACAACGTGTGGGTACGCGCCGTTGCCGTCGATCATCGAGTAGGCCTTGGCCAGCGACTGGCGACCAACGATGATGGTGCCGTAAACGTTGGCCGACGAAGCACCAGCACCCGTGTAGATCGGGGCACGTGGGGTTTCGATCCAGCGAACGCCTTCGAAGGCACCCAGCTCACCCGTCCAGATTTCACCCGGCTGGGCGTAGACGTGTGGTGCACGCCAGCCCTGGATGTTCGAGGAACCTACGGTTTCACCCTGGAGGTCAGCAACAAGGTCAGGGTGGATGTAGCCAACGTACATACCGCCGAACGTAGGCACGTTCTGCGAGCGCAGACGAGCGCGAGCGACGCGGATGTCAAACGCCGAAATGGTGTTGCCAGGCGAAGAGGAGCTGGACCAAGCGGCCAGGCTTGAACGAGCAGTCACCGAGCTAAGCGACGTAGCGCCAAGACCGTTGGTGTACTGCACGTTGGTGCCGGAGTCCAGAGCAGCGCGGGCAAGGGTGTCCAAGGACACACCAGCGTTGTAACCAACTACGTTGGCTACAACGGGGTCAATGTCCACGAACGAGGTGCCACGCAGCTTGGCAGTGGTCAGCACAGCGTTACCGTATTCAGCCAAAGTCAGCGAGACCTGCGAGTCTGAAAGGGCAACAGCCGAAACGTCGGTGGTTTCGCCAAGAGCCGACGTGTTGATCGACAGGTCGTTGACGATGGTGAACGTTACCGAGGCACCAGGCATCGACTGTGCAGTGGGCTGCACGTCAGCGGCGGCGTCGAAGTAAAGTTCTGGGCGGAGGGCGAAGTATGCCAGTCGGTCATACGCCGCCTTTGAAAAGTCCAGTGTGGACTGGCCTGTGTAGGCGTCAGTCATTAGGGGTAATTCCTTTCGGGGTTAGTGAAAGGCTTAGTACATCCCCGTGGTAGTGACCCCGACCTTTCGGCCTAGTTCACCAGAGCTGATCCGCATGATTTCCTCAACCGTAGTAGCGTTGGCCAAAGCGGCGAGGTACTCCTGCTGGGCGTCTGGCGTAGCGCCAACCGAACCAATAGTCGCACCTTGCGCACGGCGCAGGGCTTCGAGTTCAGGGTCATTCGACTGTTCGACAGGCTGGGGCTGGGAGTCCAAGATGCCGTACTCGCGGGCCTTGGCGCGGATCGCGTCTAGGTCTGCTTCGCCACGGTATGCGTCACGGAAAAGGTTTCCGAGAGGCGTATCTGGGATTCCTGCCTTGGCCAAAAGAACATCGCGTCTTGAGTTTTCAAGTTCGTGGCGCATGTGCTCCAGTTCCTTGCGGGCCTTCTCGGCCTCCCGCAACTGACGCCGAATGTTCGGGTCTAGCGGCTGGTTCGAAGTCTCTTCGTCAAGCTCGTCGTCGTATGCCATGCAGTTCGCTCCTTACGGGTACGCACTTTGCCAAGAGGGTAACAAAGCGGAAAATCAATTGTGATGCACGCTGGTACGCACCAAGGTTGTGCAACCCTTGGCGGGTTAGGGACCAGCGCGCCTGCGGCCAAACAGGGCCAATCACCTACTTAGATTGTACAGTAGGGGACCCTAGATGTTACGCTACACGCGAGCGGAACCAAGACCAACGACGCCCTTTTGGTTTTCAGCGTAACCACCACCCTTTTCAAACGGAGCAGCGCGGCCCTGTTCGGCACGGGCCACTTCCGTCTGTGCGACAACCTGGTTGGTGCCCTGAAAGCCTGCAAGGTTGGCGGCAATAAGGGTGTTGGTGTCCACGGTGGGGGTAGCCTGCCCAGGAAGGTTCTTGGTCAAAGCCACGTCGCGGCTAGCGCTAAGCAGCGATTGTTCGATTTGGTTTACACCGTATCCCAAGCCCTGGTTTCCAACGGTGCCAGTCAGCTTGGCCATGTCGGCTGCTTGTTCGGCGCCCGTCCGCGAAAGGCCCGTAAGGCCTACACGGCTGGCGTAGTCCTGGATTTCCGTTGAGGCCACCTGGCGCTGCATCGTCTGCAAAGCAACCTTTGGGTTCATGAAGTAATGCATAAGGTTTTGCTGGGAAACACCGTATTCAGTTTGGAGCAGACGCTTTACGTTGGGGTCGGCGTTGGATACTGCAGCGTAAATGTCTGTGACTCGCTGCTGGTATTCGGCGGCCGAAACGTGGTGGTTAAGCAACTCTCCAACTTCTTGGGCGGTAGGCATTGGCGCACCGTACTGCGTGGCCGAATTTAAAATGGCTTGCACGTACGTGCTGTACTGGGTTTCGTTCATGCGGTTGGCAGTTGGCTGGTTGTTGTATGAGGTAAGGCCTGGGTATGCCTGTTCATAGTCTTGCCTAATCTTGGCGTCAACGGCATTCCCAAGACCCGAAGGGATCTGCCCGCGCATAATGCCAGTAAGCAGTTCAACATTGGTCAAGTGATTGCCCTGCCTGGTGATCAACGCCAATACCGTGTTGGCCATCCAGCTCTTTTGCTCGGGCGTCAAGTTCCAAGATTCAATAGTGTTTTGAATCGTGTCAAATGCGTTAACTTCTTGCGTGGCCGTAACGCTCTTGAGTCCGGCCGTAATGCCCATTTGTACGTCATTTTTTAACGCAGTAATTTGAGCATTAAGGTCTTGGTATGCCAATGGCGGGACCTTGGCAAAATTCCAATTGTTTTGTTCCAGCGTAGTAAAGATATTTTGCCAACCGGTTTTTGCGGCTGGGGTATCTATAAAACTCAAGTCATAATATGAAGCGGCGGCGGCGGCTACGTTTGGGTAGCTGGCAGCCAGCTGGTTCATTGCTTCTTCAAAATTGCTTTTTGTAATCGGAGCAGCGACACCTGTCGTTGGGTCCGTGTAGGTAAGCACGGTTTTTGACAAGTCGTTTTTGTTACCGCTTGAGTCAACCTGCGTGGTGCTCAAACCAAGAATGTGAAGCAAATTGCTAAGTGGGATCTGAATAAAATCCTGGCTTGCGCCAAATGGTTTAATACCAAAGCTGTTTGACGAACCAGCCGCTGGGGCGCCAGTTGCGTTAGGCGTTGTTTGGCCCACGACTCCAGGGACGCCACTAAATCCAGTAGCGCCCGTTACTCCTGTAGGTCCGGCCATTAGATGCCCAATCCTTTCTTAAGGTTGCCAAGCATCATCTCTGCGCGAGCATGTGCTTCTGGTGTGTATGCCCAGCCAAACGCTGGTTCGTTGCGAATGTGATCCTGCCATTCGCCAATTGACATTGGCACAGGTCGGCCTGTCTTGGGGTCACGGCTCCCCATCAAAGCCGCCTGGGACTTGGCGTCATTAACAAAATCTGGCTCAAAATTTTCGCCAAGCATTTGCTTTGCAACTTGACGATACGGGTCAAGCAAATATGCCGTTGGGATGCCATTGGCAATCTGCTCAGCAAACGATGGGTACAGGCCCTGCGCTGCTGTCTTGAGATAATTTTCAAAAGCGCCAACCCGTCCAGCATCGGCGCCGTCACCAGCAATTTGCTTAATAGTTTCTTCGCTCATGGGCACCTGATAGTTGTGAGCCATCTGTGCCAATTCGGAAGAGCCCATGACCTTTTCGGCCGGGGCCTCGGGTGTTGGTGTGTCTGTCACCGTTCCTCCTAGTTACCGTACTTGTTTGGCAGTGAAGCCAAAGCGTGTTGAATAAAATATGCCTGGGTCTTAAATTGCGGGTCCGCGGCGACTTCTTGGCACCAGTTGTACCACTGGTTCTCAAGGCCCGTGGCGCTGCCGTTGCCGCTAATTATTGCCTGCACCTTGGACACAACCGAGTCGTAGTTTTCAAGAACGAACGCAAACTTTTTTCGGTCGGTTTTGGTCATGATGTTTTCTGTAACCAATGGGTCCTTAACCAAGGAGCGCATTTCGTTAATAGAGTTGATCTCTGCGTTGTACCGAGATGCACCCTGGAAGTTGGAAAGCCACGTTGGGTTCATCGAGCGACCGTAATTTAATGCCTGGTCGTTCAACGCCTTGTATTCCTGGTAGCCAATGTTTGTGCCCGGGGCCATTCCGTTACCACCAAAAGCAGGCTGAGCGGCCAAATAGTTGTAGTAATAGTCATTGCCTGCGGCCACAAGAATTGCGTCCAAGTATTGCTGTGGGGTATCCTTGGCTCGAAGGTTAAGAGAAACCTCAAGCGTGTAGGCCACAGGCGAGTACTTGCCATTGCGGCTAATGGTGTAGGCAAAAGCGTACGGGTATTTGGCAGCAAGCTGCTGGCCTTGCACCGTTGACAGAATTGCCGCACTTGACACCGTTTCTGGGTACGGCGTGTAATTGCTGGAGCTGTGGGCAACAAGGTCAAAAATGTTGTTGGGGTATTCAACCGCAAACTTATTAGCCGCTTCGGTAAAAGGCATGCGCGCCGACAGCGCCTGAAATTCTGGGCTCTTTGAGAACTGTTCCTGAATACTTAAAGCCGCAGGGGAAGCAAACGCCAATACGCCCTTGACAAGCATCATCATGACAGCTGCACCGCGAGCGTGGTCCAAGAACGTTTGGAAGTTCTGAGGATTGTTGAAGTAGTCAGAAACATACAAGTCAGCTTGTGCACGAAGGAACGCAATCTTTTCGTTGGGGGTCCATGGTTGGCCGGTGTTGGGGTTTGTCTGCTCCAACGCTTTTTGGTAGTGCTTCCATGCCAAGTCATATTGCTGCGAGTACAGGTTGTCCAACGCATTGTTAAGAACCAAGTTTTCAGTGCTTCGCATAGCAGACGTGTTTAGGTCAGTAATGCCCGCAGCGTTTGCCAGCGCGACCGAAGCGTCCAAAAGGTTGCGGCCAATGGTACTTGGAAAGAAGTCACTGTACAAAGACGAGTTGTTTGAGACTGGACCAAGGATTGCCGCCAAAACTTTTGTGGCCAAAACGCCTGAGCTGGTTGCTCCGCTAAACATCTTTTCGGCAATCTTCAACGGCATTGTGACTAGCGGGCCCCACGATGGGCGGAACAAACCAAGGGCACCAGCAGCGCCGCTTTCTGATCCGGTGGGCACAACCGATGCAATTGAACCCGGGTCAATGGAAAGCCCAAAACCAAGGTGGCCAAATGCGCCGTTTGTAAAGCTGCCGACGTTGCCGCCAATTACACCAGCGTTGCCCAAGAACGTAGATCCTGGGACAGCAATGCTTGGGTTATTGCCGCCAGCCGAAGCATTGCTAATGTAATTGGTGACACCAAGGCAAAGTTTCAAGTATCGCTCAAACGCGCCTGGGTCATTGCGAAGCACGCGGAAAGCACGACGCCATGCCTGGTTCTGGGCAAAGTAGAACGGCGCAAGCACGCGCATGTTTACTTCCCACAAGGTCTTGTCTTGTGGGTTGTGAACGTATTTGTGCATGTTAATAAACGCGTCACGGTCTGCAATCATGTGAGCCGTTGGTTCGTCAATCAAGTTGCGTTCAATAAGCGGGCGCAAACGCTCCATCTGCAAATGCTGTTCAAGCAAAAAGATTGGTTCGCGAACCATCTTGTTTACAATTGGCCCAAGGACTGCGTCGTGTCCTTTTTCGGCTACACGAGTAATAAGGTCGGACATCGAACCTTCAACAAGGCCGCTGTGGCCGCCGATCGAAGGGATGTCTTCAGGGGCAAGATTGCCCATCTTTCGGACATCTTCGCGGAAGTCTTCAAGGCCCTTAAGCTTGTCTGGGTTTGCCGCCTGGGTTACAAGTGCTGGGTGAAAATAGTGGTCAACGTATTGCAACGTGCCATTGTTGTCCTCAAAGTAACCGCTACCAGAAACGCTGGCAATAGCGTTTTCGGCAATGACGGCAGCCCACTCTTCGTGCGCGTTGCTGCGAGCAAATTTGCTTGTTGGCGGGATGCGGCCCGTGTCGCGCTGGAAACGGGAAACCTCTTCTGGCGGCAATGCCTCGATGGTTTCAAGAGCCTTCTTTTCCATTGCTGCCCGCAACGCGTCAACTTCAGTTGGCCCTATGTACTTAACGCCTTGGCGAATAATTTCTTCGCGAGTAAACCCAAATTCATCTTTTGGGTCGGTAATTGCACCGTGAACAACTGCTTGCTGAAGGCCATAATTGTACAGCCATTCTTCCATTTCTTTTGAAACAGGAGCAAGCAACGGGTCGTTGGCAATACGAGCAATCTGCATGCGCAAGTCTGACTCGTAATTAGGGGCGCCAGGCATTGACAATGCAACGCCATTGCGTCCGTGCTTGGTTGACGGAACCCATTCGCCATTGTCGTTCTTTTCAAGAAGGATGCCAGACATTGTCTGCTCAACGGTCTTTTCATCAAAAACATCGTTCTTGGAACTGTGAACGCCACCGGGCAAGTGTCCATCGTGTCGCATGATAGTGCCGACAAAGTCGTCAAGCATGCGGTTGCGCTTTGCCTGATCCATGCCAAGAATCAAATTCTTTTGCATGCCTGTAAGGACACCGGCAACAACGTCGCGAATCAGCTTGCCTTCGTACGCATCGCGAACGTAAGAATTAAATTCTTCCACGCTCATCTTTTGAGGGTCGAGTCCCTGTTTGGCCAAACGGGCAGCAACTTCGTCTGCCTTTTCACGGAACAAACGAGCGCCATACGCTTCATGCTTGGCGATCGAGGCCATGACTTTTGCATCAAAAGATTGCCAGCCGCCAAAACGAAGACTGTTCAACATAGCTTCTGAGGCGCCTACGCGCAGGGCCCAGCCACCAGAAAACAAAGCCATTGGCACAAAAGTGCGGCTAAGGAATCGATTGATGGCGTCAACCGTGTATTGCCAACCCATGATGTACGGGCTGCGCTTGCTGTACAAACGAGCAAGCTCTGTCTGCAAATTGGTTTCCGGTTTTTCGGCAAGAATTTCTTGGAAATTTTTACGGTCAATGTTGGCCGAACGAATTCCCAAAGGAAGGTCTTCGGAATTGCCTAGGTAGCGGCTTTCCATAAAATTGTCAAAGACATTGTCCAGCAGTTCTGAAGAAAGCTTGTTTTTCATGCCGCTTAAAACGGAAGCAATAACAGAATGACCAAAATTTATCATTAAGTTTTCTTTGCCCGCTTCGGAAACAATTGGCGACAAAAGGTCCATTGTTCGTACCGCCAAAGATTCGGCAAAAAATTCGTCAACGCCGTGAAGCCAATAGTTTCGCCCATACGCGCTCATGGTGTAACCGGACAAGCGCGTAAAATCAATTGTCTTTGGATCAATCGGGTTGGTTCCGTTTACGTCCAAAATGTGATTGATGTAATCCATTTCCTCGCCATGAGAATGTACCCATCCAAGGGGAACGCCATCTTCTGTGTCTTTGTTCATGTAATCCCAAAGCGGGTGTTCCTGGAAAAACTTCTCTCGTGCGCGGTCAAAATCGTTTTCCATTTGCGCAACGTATTCTTCGGGAAGGTACGTGGAGAGGTGGTGGAACAATTCATGATATACACTGAAATCAAAATTTAACGGGGCTTCAAGTGCGGCGCTGTAAATGTTTAATATTTTTTGACCAAACATGTACGACGCAAATGCGTCTGGATGGTCGCTACCAACCATAGCAATGACACCCGCAAAAAATTTTGGTCCGATTCGGTTTACAAAATCAAGAAGTTCTTTTTCGTAATTGTCTGTTTTTTCGGCAAAGAATTTTTCAATAGCGGCCATTTCTTCAGGCGACGACGACTTAAATGTTTCCCGAAGTTTTTCAAGATCTGCTTTTTCTACAAGATCTTTATGCGTCTCAACAAGGTCTTTAATAAGCCGTTCGCCTTCTGGCGACGTGTCTTGTCGAGCACGAATAAAACTGTCAATTTTTGGAGGCGTGACAATAAAGTCCCGCTTCATTCCCTTGGGCATGTACCCCTTACGAAGCACTTCGCTCAAAGACCCAACATTCCATCGAGCTTCTTTAAGGTCTTCGGCAAGCCCAGCTAATTCACGCAAACCATAAACCGGAGATGCAAGAGGGCTTTGCATTGAATTTATAAATTGGTTCGTTGCCGAGATTTTTCCACGAACCTTTTCAAGCTCGTCCATCAAAAATTGTGGCGACGAAACGTTCAGGTCAAATCCAGAATGGGCGGTAATAACTCTGCTTGAAAAAATGCGCGTGTTGTTGAACGCAGCAATTCGGTCTTCAATTTCGCGCTTTTGCTGAAACAAGAAACGCAGCTTTGCTTCAAAAACATTAGCCGCGTGAACAAAATGCTCAACTTCGGAAGGCTCGGGCATTGATTCGCTCGCCCCGAATTCGTACATTGGGCTAAGGCCTGTTTTAAGAATTTTTGAAAGTTCGGCTTCGGCTTCTTCGTAGCCGTCAATAAACTTGCCCTTTTTAAGCGGCGGCTCCGTTGTCCACTTTTCAATGTCTTCCCGGTTGTGATCAATGATCATATTTTCGGGTTCGCCTAATTTACGGGCCCCACCTTCAGACATGGTAATCGCAGGTGCATCTTTTTCCCCGGCAATGGCGTGCAACGCTTGAAGCAAGGCTGCACGGGCTTCTTTGTTCTTTGCCCCAAGGTTGTGGATTGTAAACGACCCGTCTCTTTCGGCAACATAATTAAGAACACCAACCATGCCTCCGATTTCGTCACGGGCAACAACAATGTTTGAAGGCAAGTCGCCAAACCGCCGTTGAGCATTAAACCGCTCAAGGGCGCTGACCATTTGATCCAGGGTTTCGCTTGTGCCGTTAACAACCGTTTTTTGCGTGATTTTTTTAAATTCAGCAGCAAAGTGTTCATTAACAATTTCATGAAGCAAATAAGCGTGGGCAACGTCCGCTGGCGTATCGTTAACGTAAGCGTTTTTTCCCTGAAGCTTGTTCAGCCATGTTGGGTCATCGGCCAAACGTTCTTTTACATATTCGCGAAATTTTTCAGCGACTTCTTTGGCGCTGCCATCTGGGCCAACCTTAAACGGATTGGCCCATTTTGACCCTTCACCAACAAACACAGAGTCTTTAGGAACAGCAAGACCGGGCTTAGTTACATAACCGGCTTTAAACCCAAGGCCTATTCCATAACTTTTTTGTTTATTGCGAATTGATTCATCAATCAAATGTTTAATAACGTCACCATGGCAAGCCAACGGCGAGCAGTTGCAGGAAATGTTTTTGCCCTTAAGCGGGTCCAGCCAATCCGGTTCTTCAGCCAAACGCTTTTTTGCGTACTCATAAAACTTTTCAATAACTTCTTCACGGGTTCCGTCCGGGCCAATCTTAAATGGATTGCCCCATGGCGTTCCTCTCCCAACATATATGGCGTCTTCCGGAGCGTCCTTTTTGTTAAAAACGCCCTTAACCGAAATTGCTTCTTTGAACTTTTGACCCCTTGTTTTGGGTGAATCGCCGCTTGGGTATTGTGCCCGCTCTTCTGGCGTTAAGGCTTTTTGAAATTCGGAACGAATATCAGTAAGCAACTGGCCAAGTTTGTTTTGCCCAGGGATGCCAGCGCACTTGCCACAGGAACAATCGCCCCACGTATTGTCGTGCCAGGTGTTTACCTCAACAAGTTTTGCGTCACCAGTTTGCAACAACAAATCGCGCATGCCCGGTTCGCTAAACTTTTGGCGCACCAAGTTTTTCATTACGTCTTCGCGTATTAAATTCCAATCTTCGCGCAATGGGTTTTTGCGGCCAAGCCTACGTGCAGCATTTGGGTGATTGGCGTTGCGAATTTGTTCGCGCAAGTCTTTGTCGGTTGTTTTGGCTGCTTGAAATGCGTGCTCTACCGTTGGGTATGTCTTGCCTTCAAACACAACGGGCGACTCATGGAAGTTGGAAAGGAATCTAAATTCGCCCTTAAAACCGTTTTCTTCTAATTCAATTTGTTTTAGGGTAAGTTCGCGTTTATAATTTTCGGAAGCCTCGCGCAAACGCGTAGCTTGCTGTTTGGCTTCTTCAACAAAATCGTCATGCTTTTCGGCCGCAAAGGGATTGCCAATCTCGGGCTCCGAAGGATAATGGTCAACTTCTCCATTGAAATTTTCTAAATCAAGAATTTGCTGTTTTAATTCTTCGGGGTAATCGGTAAAGTCGTACCGATCTTCAGCTTTGACGTTTGCGTAAATATGACGTTCTTTGATGTATGGCTTAGTTGCGTTTTCAACAACTCCGTCGCGCGAAACACGCGCATACTCCGCCAAACGAAGCTTTTGTTCCAAGCTCAAAAGCCGTGGTTCAATTTCTTTACCTGCCAGCGTGGTGTACAAAACGCCCGAGATGCGACGCATCTCTTTGGCCAAACCACGAAGTTCTGCGGCACGTGGAATGCGCAGTTCGCCAAGGTGGGTAGAACCAATACCAGCGAATCCTTCAAGGCCAGTCTTGGAGTTGCCCACGCGTGAAAGGACGCGGCCCTCCTTACCGGCTACATACAAGCCGCGATCGCCACCGCCGTCAAGGCCGGTCAGCTTCATAACTTCTTCCCAGATTTTGTTACCCATGGTGTGGGTCAAAATGCCAAGTTCGCCCTTTTCAAGACCAGCAACGGCGCGACGCATCGTGGCGTAATACATTGCCTGGCGGTATGCATTGATGTATTCCTGCGGCCCTTCGGCGTGAAGCAACAAGTCGCCAACAGCCTTAACGGCGTCTTCGTGCATAAGGGATGAACGCAAAAGGTCCATGATTGCTGGAATGGCGTTAACACTGCCTGGGCGAATAATTTTGTTTTCGATCTTGCCGGTCAGCTCATCAATGTACGATGAGTCGCGGGTAAAACGCGTGGCCAGCCAACGAAAGAATGCAGCGGTGCCACGAATGCTTTCGTCAGGCAAAGCAAACAACAAAGCGCTGTTGGGTTTAATGTCAACGCCTGTTTCTTCGCGAATGACTTTCCATACGGACTGAATAAAAGCACCGTCGGAATTAAGCAGATTACCCAGAATGTGAAACCGGCGTCCAAGGTCGCCCTTTAGTTCTGCCTTGAAAATTTCGTACATGCTCATGCTGGGCATCATGCCATTTACAATGCTGCTGCCTTCAGCTATGTCACGGAAAACCGCAAGGACCCCCTCTTCCGTGTTTGCTTCGCCCAGTCGCTTAATAAGCGTTCCAGCCTTAACGCTTTTGTCGGCAGAATCTTGAAACGTGTTGCGGAATGTATCCAAGATTTCCGATGCGCTGTGACTGGCAATGTAGTGAACTGCATTGCGCACACGTGCGTACTGCTGGTACGCAAGGTCAACGTCGTCCGCGTTGCGAATGCCAAGTCCGCTAAACCAAGCGCCCAGTGTGCCAGTAAAACCAGCAAACGATCGTGAAGTGTGCAAGACTTTGCCGTACGCGCCCAATGGGTCGGTACCAAGCCATTTGGTGTAAAAATCGGTCAAACCGGACACCGGAGCGAAGAAAGGGTTGCCCTTGTCGATGCCAAAATACTGAGCCAACATTTGGCCATCAGTGCCAATTATTTTGCCATTTGCGTCATAGGCATTTCCGTCACGTGTCTTATTCCAAAGATCAATCAACGGCTGGTCATTGCTGTTAAGAACATTTTCTTGATTCACCAAATACATGGCGTTTAAACGAACGCTGGACGTGGCCTTGCCTGCCAATCGAGCGGTTTTCATTAAATAACCCAAAGGGCGGAATGCTGCCTGCGAAGCAAGGTCCGCCAACTTGTATGCAGTGCCTCGGTCGGTGCCTGCAAACTTGCCCGATTGCAATTCGCGTTCGGCGCCAATCTTAAGGCGCTCTACAATTGCCTGTGTGCTGCGTTGTTCTGCGGCTTTAATGGCAGCTTGGGTTTCTTCGTCTAGCGTCTTTCCCGCAGCTTTTGCTGCATTGCCCATTGCAACCAATCGGCTGTCTTCCGCCATTTGTATTGACGCTTGAAGCGCTTCGGCATTTGCCGCAGCAACAGATGCGTCGGTTGACGCGCCATCGGTTGCAAGCCCCGCAAGGATGGATGGAAGCATGTAGGAAAGTGCATAATTCCAACCACGCTGAGCAGCCAACGACTCGGTGAACGCCATTGTGTGCGACATCAATTGGTATGCGTTTTGCTGGCTCCACGGATCGATCAGGCGAGTTACGCTAAGCGCAACGTTGTTTGCGGTGTTGTAAGCATCGCCAAGGCCTACAAGTGGATTCCCTTGAAAACCGTTTGGCCCAAAAAAACCAATAGTGGCAATTTCGTCAGTGGTTAACATTCCTCGCAAAGCAATGTTTTTTCCCCAATCGGCAAGGCCCCCAAGGCCTTGGCCGACCCCACTTACTTTGTCCATAATGTTGTTGCCTATTGACCCCCAGAATCCATACTGGGCTTCACTGGCAGCAGTTTCCTGCACGCTGTCATTTAAAACGTTGTATCCGTCTTTAACAACGTTTGTTGCGGCGTCCCACAAACCTGACGGGGCACCCTGCAAAAAATTGCTTGCGCCTCTCCATGCATTTGACCACATGCCCGAAACGTCATTTGTGAAGTGGCCCCAACCACCATCGTTGTTTGCATACCCGTGTACGTATCGACCGATCTGGTTATACGCAGTCAAGTACTTAACGGCATTTGAAATCTGGGTAGGGCTTGCATTGTCCATGCGAGCAAGGCTTGCAATTGTTGAAGGGTTCTGGGCAATCAATGGATTGATTGAAGTAATACGGGCAAGGCCGTGTTGTTGCGTTGGGCTTAATGCATTCATGGCGTCGGAGTCAATATTCTCCTGCGCCAAAGCAATTGCCTTTTGGCCAATCGGGCTTGTCGTTGGCGTGCTTTGCTCTAATGGGATTCCATTGATTGAGGGCATTTAGCTCCTAAATTCCAAGAGCACGGGCTGCGTTAGCCATGCTGTTCATAAGTGATGTTGCACCAAGGCCTTGCGAACCCATTGAAAAAATTTGGCTCAGGGCTGGGGGTTGCGTTTGCGATGGACCAGCGCCAGGGCCAAATGGCAAACCCGCAGTAACGGGTTCGTTGGGGCGCTGCGTAGGAGCAATGTACGGAATGTCACCCGGCTTTACTGGTGGGGCCGACTGCATCTGCGCCATTGGTCGAGGGGCGGGAGCGGCAGCAACCGGGGAAGAACCCATTGGCACGATTTGCTGCGCTTCCCGCTGAGCTGTGGCCTTGCCGTACTCTTGGTTGGGCACGGTGGAAATTGGCATGTTTAAATCAGAACGATTGCCATATGCCGTACCCGGGGTTCCCTGTCGACGGCCGCCGTGACTTTTGCGTGGCATTTACTACACTCCTGCTGGGGTTGGTGCTGGTGCCATGGCGACAGCGGGTGCCATGCCTCCCTGTGGGGGCATTCCTCCCTGCGGTGGCATACCGCCACCACCGCCACCAAGCTGTCCAAGCAAATCCTGAAGGCTGGGCTTGCCCTGTGGCTGTGCGCCCTGGATTGGGTTTTCTGGGCCAACAGCCAAACCAGGCTGCTGCTGAGGCATGGGTGCCTGCTGCTGTTGCATTGCCTGCGCTTGCGCTTGCTGCTCTTCCTGCATTTCTTTGTGAATTTGGGCCACAGCTTCTTCCAACGTAGTGTGGCGCTGGTTCTTGGCCTGAGCAATGCGGGCAATGATGCTGGGGTCTAGCGACCCTTGGGCGGCTTGCTGTTCAAGGCCCGTAAGAAGCGCTTTACGCAAACCTTCAATTTCAACCAAGTCCGCTTCACGCGCCGGGTCTTTGATCGCCGGGTCCATGGTTCGTGCGGTTTCATTGGACATAATGCCCATGCCAACACGCTGTCCAATAGCAACCACCATAGAATCGATGTCGCTTCCCGGCATTGGGTAGACAACTTTTGAAACGTCCGTTTCGAAAGTTTCTTTAGGCGTGTAATCAGGTCGTGCAATTTTTCCGTCCGTTCCAAAGAAAAACATGCTTGGCTTGTTGCCATAGTACGCCTTCATAATCTTTACTGCGCGACTGTTTTCCAACTCCATTGAGTTGGCCAGGATTTCCTGGTACTCCTGAAGCGGCATGTCGATCGCGGAACCAAGAACGGTAGCACCACGGCGAGCGGTGCGGATGTTAGAACCAGATTCACCGTTGAGCTCTGACGGAATGTTACCCGTCATACGCTGAGCGCGCTCAAGGTTGCTTATGGCAATTTGGGCGTCCTGGGTCTGCTGGGGGTGGATAATTTGGATCTGTCCCTTGTCAATAACTCCTCGAATACCCATCTTGCCATCGGCTTCTTGGATAATTCGGGGACTTGTGGGTGCGTTGGCAGGGGAAACCACCCATTCGTCGGGAAAGACATTTCGGAAAACGGCGATGGTGTTAAGTGCGTCAAGCTTTGCCTCTCGCTGGTACATGCCGAGCATTTGGTCAAACTGACCCTGCAAACGGTCGAGGGTAATGCGACCGGCGATTACAACAGGGCAAACCTCTGCGCGGTTGGGAATTCGTTCAAGAATAATGTGCGAAGCGGCGCCCTTGCCAACCTCTTGCGAAAACGGCGTGGCCTTAGGTTTTTCGGCGCCAACAGCAACCATGACGGTTTCGTTGGCATCCATGTATTCCAAGATCTGGAACAGGTCGGACTTGCCCCTGTCGCCACGGTACAGCACCGACATTTGCTGGGGGTAGTTATCCTGCAGCCAACCAAGGGGTCGACGGTCGGCAAAGATGCAGTCAGTTGGCTCCATGTTGTCGGGGTCGACCATGGGCGAAGGGTAGGTGGCCAGCGGGTTCCGAACTCGCCAGAATGGGATCTGTCGGCGGTCGCTGGGGTCGAGGGCTACGGGCGATAACGAAATGGCTGACATGCCATAAGCCGTCAAGTGGCGGGCGCGACGGCGCACCTTGGTGGTCATCTTGTTCATGTCCCACCAGCCAAGGTTTGCCAGTCGGCGGTCATGCGCCTTGTTTTCTGAAAGCTGAATGCCGTTACGAAGGGCTGGGTACTGAATGTCCGGCATGACTGACGCCACGCGCATAGAGAACTGGTCAATGCCCTGGGCAATAAGGTTAGGGATGGCGGGGCGCTCAGCTTCGTCCAGCTCGGGCAAAGGCACAATGACATCGCCGTTGTAGTGGTCGCGGACCTCGGCCATGCGCTTAAAGATGCCCGAACGGCTCATCTGCCGTTCCTGGAACATAGAAACGATTTGGCTTGCAGCCTTTTCGTTGTCAAGGGCCAATGCCATGTATTACCTCAAGTTCGCTAGTTGGGTGTTGCGTACCCACTTGGGGCGCCATGCCTGGACCGCAATGGATCGTGGCTGGTGCAAGTTTGGAATGTTCCATTCAAAGAACCATTCCGCCATTACGCAGTCGTCTGTACGCCCGTGAGGGTACTTGGTTACCTCGTCGATAAGATGCATCGACCGGGTTTTGCCTTCACCCTTACCCATCAATCTTACACGACCAAATCGCCAATGTTGGGAAATCGTCGTAACACCGTAATTTGGGTCACTCTTGTTACTGGTGGTATTGTGAGGAATTACTTCGACGCCGCTGAGTTGCCGCCATCTTTTAAAATGGTCGTACTGAAGCATGAATCGCTGGGCGGCATTTTGTTCAATAATCCACCACTGTATCGGGAAACCGATACTGGTCGATAAACGCTGCCATTCTTCCATGACCCCAGTGAATTCACCGAGATTGTAGTTGTATTCCAAAAACTCCGGGGCTTCCATCTTCTTACGAATAAGGTCAAGCAAAAACCGTTGTTGGCTTTCAGGATGGTATAGCCAGCATTGAATCGACCAATAATTAGTTGGCGACGGGTCTGCCGTGGCGATAACCATGCAATCGGCTGGATTAAGCCCCGGGGGTATCTCCCAACGGTCTCTATCTTTGTCAATGCACCCCACGCTCCCTCCGTGTCCGTAGACCCATTCATTCCGAACCAGCGTCTCATCTAGCGCAATGTCTTCTTGCTGGTAGACGACCGCAAAGCGTTCACCACGGTTTGACATAAGATTCGATATTTCGCGCCATGGGAGTCGACGGGGGTCCAAAAGGCAACCCGTAGGATACGCTTCAGATCCTCTTTTGTGGAAAGCGGGGTCGCATCGATCTTCGTAATGGGCACGGTACAGCAGGTGCTTGTACTTCTTGTCGTGTCGGAGATTGGCGATTTCATCATCGGTAAGTTCGTCAAGTATTTCATCTTCCTCCAAGGGCTGGGTCATGTCCAGCGCAAAGCGATATAGGTCATCAGGAGCAAGCCGCTGGCCAATAAGGGCAAGCATGCCAGCAGGTTCCAGACGAGTCTCGGCCACGTCTTGGTACCAGTCTTCCATGGCTTCTCGCTGTTCAGCACTTCGTACTTTACGAGGGTCCACAAGGTCGTCCCAAAAACAACCATCAAAGCGGCCACCAATAAAACCTGAGTCCATACCGTAAGCACTGAGCGTTGGTTCCTTTTCTGAGATAGCGCCGTTTTCTTCGGGCTGCATAACAATAAATGCTTCATTGGTCCAAAGCTCTTTTTCCAAAGGCTTAAACCGGCCAAAGTCAAGGGCTAGGGTTGATTCGGCGTCGACCGCTTGTCCACGGGCTTTAAGGTTGTCATCGGCCAATTCAGGAATGACGCGCTCTAGGGAACGGCGAACGCGCATTAGGTTTCGCTTAGCCAGGCTCATTGTGGCCGATCCGGTCAGCAAACGCACTGCTCGGTTTCGGCAAATGATCCAGCACGTCAAATCGTGGAGCAAGGTCGTTTTACCAGAACCCGGGGGCATGTTCATGACCACGTATTCTTTTTGCTCAGACTCTAAGAGTTTGACCAGTTCAGTACCGGCTTCTTCCTGCCACGGCGTAGCGATGCGCCCAAAGTACCGGCGCCGAAAATACCCAAAATCCTCTAAGGCCAGCTTGGCTTCTTCGCACAAACTGTCGTATGGCTTGGGCCCTTCAAGCTTGGCTTCTACCTTAAGCTCTCGGTAGTTGGACGCTGACGTGTCCATTTGATCTGCCGCTTTTAGCGTTTGGGCGGCTTTCTCTACGCGGTAGGCCGTAGCTTCCGAAAACTTTGCTTTGCGGGCGCTGTCGGCAATGGAGAAACCAGCCGTGCGCGCTTCAAAGTATTTTTTGCGTTGGGCGGGAGTAACAGCCATTAACTATTTAATGCGGTTGTCAGCAGTCCTGCTACTCGATACGTTGGAGTATTCCCGTAAATTGTAAAGACACCGCCCCCGCCGTCGCTGTAATCACTGACGGCGACGACGAGGCAGTAGTCCTCGATGACTGGCATTTTCCACTCTTCACCTTCATCAAGGTCGTGGTTAATGGTCGTCAAAAACTTCGGAAGGTTCTCATCCAACCATTGCCGTAGCGAGGTTGAGATTGAGTCCTCGGAAAGCATTAGGCCTGGGGTGTCCCGGTGGGAGCAGCAGGAACAACCGGAGCGGCAGAAGCAGCAGAAGCGGCTTCTGACTGAGCCAGGATGTTGTTGATGAAGTGAACCGCAGCAATGCTGTCCGCTTCCAAGCTGTGCTTCTTCAGGAAGTGCAGGGCCTCAAGGGCAGCCGCAAACAATGCGGGCACCGTAAAGCTGATGGCCTGTACAACAGGGTTCAAGTTGAAGCCCGGGTGGATCAGGGCAACAATGGCGGTAGCCCCTGACAACAGGGCCGTGATGTGTGTGCTGATGTGCTTGGTCATGTATTCAGTATACACAAAAATCCCCACCAGTTACGGTGGGGATTTTTGCGGAAGGGTTTTGTGTGGTTGTCCTGAGGATGGACGTTCCCAGTGTATCACGGGTGGGACCGTATGTGTGTCAGGGGTTAAAAAATTTTTGAAGCACCGGGGTGCGAACTTGCAAAAAGGCCCCGTCCGGAGACGGGGGCCAATTTGCATCTATGAGCAAGACGGATCGCAATGTAGGTACAAACATTATAGCAGATGGAGTGCAGAGAGGGGGGTCTGGGCGGATCCAAATCTTTGGGTAGGTTACGCCGCAAACGACTGGCCGCGGCCGCCGAATGGTGTACACTGGATGTATCGCCATTGGCAGCGGTCGTGGGTGGAAGCCCCCGCGGAGTGTGAGTCTGGAAACAGATACTCGCCGCAGTTACCCGGTTAGAGCGGGATTCGGTTGGCGCACCCTGAATGCAATTTGGTTGCTTTGGGGAAGAGTTGAGGAGTTGCATTGCTCCACAAACAGTCCTTGCGCCGTGCGGAACAGGTATTGCAGACTCTTCGGAGTTGAGGGAAATGCGGGCAGAGTTGTAAGCAAACGATACTAGCCCCCATAATCCCGAGGTAGAAAACCTTCCGCCGCGGATGACACCCACTGATAGTACTTTTGATAGATACGACGCATAGCCGCGGCCGCGACCGCGGCGCCTGGCCTGGTGACGAGAATGACAGTTTTCGGTAGAGGGGATAACAACTCTTGGTAGCACGACGGGCTCGGCACACACCCGGTCAAGTCGCTGGTAAACACAGAGTTTTTTTCCACACCAGAATATGTGTGCCTCGCATTTTACGGAACCGACCCGGTTCCATATCCTCCCGGGCAAACTTGGAAGGGATACCTTCCAAAGTTTGCAGTTCCGCTTGCAACCAGCCAGAATGAGAAACAAATTGGAGGGGAAGGCGTTGGATTAGCAAGACGGCTAAAGCCGACTAATCCGGGATCCTCCCGCTAGTAAGACGCCGACGGGGGCGTCGTCATCTTACTGCACGGGCCCCTCCCGGTTCATGAGTGTCGCCCTAAATTTGCAGCCTGCATTTACAACGCACGTTTGCGGGGGCGTAAACCCAACGATCCGTAAGTTCGGGGAAACCCCTCTCTAACGGACTCGGTAGGTTTCACACCCTTTGAGCAAACGCACGTTGTTGCAGGCTCAAATTTACCAAATCTCGCGATTTGGACGGGCGCCACCGTCCGGCTGGGAATCGCGGCGAGCGGCCCGGCCCCAAGGGGCCTATGGTTTGGTCAGTCCCAAAAGCGGACTGACCGCACCTATGCCGCTACGGCTTGTCCGAGGGGGGGAGTGAACCCCCCCCGTCGGCCTACGCCTGTCGCCTCCGGCCAAACTCACACACAGTTGGTTCCATGGTACGGGATAAATTTCGCGTGTCAATCCGTAAACGGACGGGAGCCTGCATTGCGCCCCTGCGGGGCACAATTCTTAGCAGGCTTCTCAGAAACTTTTCACAATTACGGCCCCCCGCAAGCGGGGCCCCCCGGAATTCTGAAAACTTCCTGCGACGCGTTCCGCGCCCTGTTGACACACGAAATTCACCCCCTTCGCCGCCCGCGCCAACGACGCACTGCGTCGTTGTCACGTTCGCCTCGGCCATTTGCTAAGCCCCACACGTTCGCTAGCGAACGTGAGTGGCAAAGCAAACGCCGTCCTCCTGTCCCAACTATGCGTGAGATGCGCGCATAGGGAAAGAGGATGAGTATGGGAAAGTTTATAACGATTCTGGTTTGTGGGAGTCGCACGTTCAAGGACGAAGCCTTCATGCGGAACAAGTTGAGCAATGTAATTGCCGACCTCGGCGTTGAAGCAACCGACGTGAAGTTGATCACGGGTGGCGCTGCAGGTGCCGACACGATCGCTGAAAAAATCGGCCGTGGGTGGAAGTGGGAAGTGAGCGTGTTCAAAGCCGACTGGACAGCCGAACCCAAGCGTGCTGGGTACATCAGAAACCAGCGCATGCTTGACGAAGGCAAGCCGAACCTCGTGCTCGCATTTTTCGGGCCCGCTGAAGACGACTCCCGAGGCACTTCCATGATGGTTGACATCGCCCGCAAGGCTGGAGTGCCCGGCTGGTCGTACCGTCCGCACATCACGCCTGACCCGATTCCCTAGTTCGCAGTACGGTATGGGTTCCACCGCTAAAGGGCCCAACCAACCAACTAAGTATCGAGAAAGGATACACCATGCAGTTTGAATTTCAGGCAACCCTTCAGACGGTTGCAAAGCAGTTGTTCGACGCCACCTACGGGGTAGGCGTTCCGTCCAGTGAGCGCGATGGCGCGTTCAAGGCGCTTGGCGAGTTTGAGGCCCTTGCGGAAGCAGGGCACCCAGACGCCGTCTACGTTCTTGCGTGGTACGACCGCCTCATCACCGATTGGGAAGCCGAGGTCGAACGTTACGAACTCGAACTCGCTGACGCAAGTTGGGAGGTGATGTGATGTGGGTTGACCTGCAAGCAACGCTGGTGATTGCAGCGCCGATGTTGTTCGTGCTTCTCGCCTTCTTGGTCGAGGAGTGGTTCACTGACTTCACCAGCCCACAGGCAAAGCGCCGCCGCCGCCGCAACCGCCGTATCCGCGCCCGCCGCAAAGCAGCACGCAGAAGCGGTTGGTGAAGTCATGAAGTCGAAGAGAAAGAAAGGAGGTGAGACCATGAGCAAGACGGAATTTGCAAGAGAGGTCGCTCGCGCAGCCGAGGCCGACGAGGAACCAAGGAAATAGGGGGTAACGCCCCTAAACGGTTCAGCAATAAAAAATCCGAAGGTCGTACCCTACCGAGAGGCTTTTTCAAGCCTCTCGGTAGGGTTCAGCGAAGGGTGTCTTGTATAGTGCAAGATTATCCTTTGCAATCAAAATCTGAAGGGAAAGTCCCGGAAGAAAACAAGTTACCGAGAAAGGGTAATATGCCTGAAGGCTACGAGCGTGAACTCGTAAACTCACAAGCGCCCAGTGACGTCATCACTGAATTCGCCACCATCGACGGAGAAACCATGGAGTTCGATTCGGACACCATGACCCGTTGCGAGCGAACCACCTGCGACAACGCGTGGCTCAACGATTCATATGACTATATGAATGTCTTTACGTTGGGCGGCGAACAGCAGTGGTGCGAAGACTGCGCCAACCTGCGATCATGGGTTTGTGACTCATGCTCCAACTGGTACGACTCGTACTACGAAAGTTCCACCTGCGTTGACGACGAATCCAGCGTCTGCACTGAATGTGACGAAAACACGTGGTACTGCGACAGTTGCGAAACCAACCACTGGGATGGCCACACTTGCGAGCGCGTAGAACAAGAGTTGATGTCCTACACCTTCAAGCCACGTCCAATTCACAAGTTCGCCAGCAATGAGGTCTGGAATGGAGCCCAAGGGTACCCCACTCCCACCTACGGCATCGAACTTGAGTCGGAAAACGTAACAAACCAGTTGCACGAAGCAATCGCCGCGTTCCGCAAGCACTACACGATGGACGACTTCTACCTCAAGTCGGACGGCTCGCTGTCCTACGGCATGGAGATTGTCAGCCACCCTCGGTCGCTTGCGTCGTGGCGGGAAATTGCTCCCGAACTGGCCGTAGCGCTCAAGGAATTGAGCAATCTCGGTCAGCGCGCTTGGTCGCAAACTCGTGCTGGTTTGCACATCCACGTTGGACGTAAGAACTTCACCACCAGCCACGCGGCTCGTTTCGTGATGTTGTTTGCGCGCAACGCAGAAGACTGGATCCGTCTCGCCAACCGCAAGACCTCGTACGCGTTGTTCAGCGGAATCGAAGGGGCTGCCGTCATGAAGGTCAAAAACCCAACGTGGGCTGCTCACTCCGACGCCGTCAACACTGGCGCCAACGGTGGAACAACGATCGAAATTCGTATCTTCCGTCCATCGCTGTCAGTCGGCCGCGTAATCGGTTCAATTGAGTTGGTCGATGCAGCAATTGCGTACACGCGCAACATGACCGCATACGATGCCATCCGCGGGGCTCTGGCCTACGACGAGTTCAAGAAGTACGTCATGTCGTGCGACAACTGGCCAATGGCCAAGAACATCATGCGTGGCTTGCGCTTCAACATGGAAATTCTCCCGCCCGACAATCGTGGAGACCGCTCATGTGCGTGATGTGCGTAGGAACGACCGCCAATGAACGGCCGACACGCGCTAACCTCGTCGTTAGTTGCATCAACAACCCAGACGGCTTCGGCTGGGGAATCGTGTACGACGCACAAGTCGAAGGAACACCAACCCGTCGACTCATGGCAAACCACTCGATGACGTCCGAAAGCGCCATCGATTCGTACTTCGCGGCACTCGACCAGTTGGGCGAAGCAGTTGTGGGACACCTGTTCCACGCTCGCATCGCCACACGCGGTGGGGTTCACCTGAAAGGCTGTCACCCATTCTGGGTACCAGAAGGTGAGCGTGAGTACGACACCAGTGCGTTGCTTGCACACAACGGAATGCTTGGCTTGAGCATCCCCAAGAACGACCAGCGGGTTGACTCGCAGGTCTTTGCGGAGGATGTGCTGCCAATGTTCGGTGGCGTCGAATCGCTGAACAAGCCGTACATGTGGGACATCATCAACGGTTACGTTGAGGGAGAACGCTCCAAGGTGGTAATTCTCAACACCATCTTCGAAGAGTCACCTGTCATCATCTTGGGCGAAAGCCTCGGATCGTGGGACAAGAACACCGGGCTCTGGTGGTCTAACACCTCATGGTGCAGCACTCCTTCGTATCGCACGCCAGCAAACGTGACCTACGGATCGCGAATGCCAGCACGCGAGAGCACTTGGTCAGACTACGACATGTTTGAGTCAAAGTCAACCATGACCGAAGACGAGTACGAAGAGTTGTTTGGCGGAATGGCATGCCTTGACACAACCTGCCCCGGCTGGGTTCTCCCAGAAGACGGACACTTGTGCTTGGAGTGCGGCGTCTGCCAAATGTGCCTCGACACGTGGGATGAGTGTATTTGCGAAGACATTCGCGAATCACTGCCCACGGAAAAGCAATAAGCGGCTCCGGCTGGCATTTCCGATATCAAAAGTACATGGACAAGGTGGCCTTCGTGGTTTGCGCCATTGAAGGCTACCTTGTCTACTCTTTTGTGCACAAGTACACAGCATCCATTGTTGGAGTCAACACCACCGATCCAGTTGCCCTCTTCGCAGGCGGCTCTATTGGTGGGGCCATGTGGGCCACTTGGGTGAATGCCAAGCGCAAGTAAATAAATTAGGGTGGGGGTAGTCGAAAGACTGCTCTCACCCTAATTTTGTATTGGTGTTGGTCGCGTTTCTCACCGACCCTAAAGGGTCACCTCAAAACACGAATACGTAAGCCGCGGCAAGCGCGGACGCCGGAGGCGAATTATCCTTTGGTACCGGCCCGGCGAATTATCCTTTGGAACAGAACCGCAAAATTCCCTCGGGAAAGGGGGCCTTAAACGAGTAAGAACCCACCTCTACCCGAGGGAATTATGCGCTTAGTTGCCGATGTAGCGAATGTAAGTGCGCTGGATCTTCACGCCGTTCTCAACCGTTCGGCGGTAAGCTCGCTCCCACTGCGGACCCTTGAACGGCCCCCATGCTGGGCGGTGAGCCGTGCCCTCGTAGAGCACAAACCACTGGTTGGGGCGAGACTTCCCAGCCTCAACAAAGTACGCTGACTTAGTTGCTGCGTAGCCACCACGCTTTGCTGGTGCTGGCGCTTCCCACTTAATTTCTTCCATGTTACCTCCTTTAAGGTGATACCCACATTAATGCCTAATCCCACAAATTGCAAATCATAAGAACAGATAGCGACTATCTTTATTTAAATTTGCATTTAGTGTTGACAAGCACTAGCTTTGTATGCGTGGTCGCAAGGCCACCATAACAGTAAAGGAAATGAGATGGAAGCGTACACGGTTACAATCCTTGTTTGCATTCAATGCTATGACATTGAGGGCTGGTGCGATGGCGCACCGTTTGACTTGGAAGAACACACGTACATTTGCGAGCGTTGTGGCGCAGCTCTGGGAGGAGAAGAATGATTAACCACGGATTGGCCTTTGCGGCTACCGGCTTCGGCAAGGTAGAGGTTTACCTTGACCGTCAGCCTGCTACGCTTGAAGAAGCGCTGGACTGCATTGACTACCTCATCGCTCGATACAACGAGGCGCAGGAAGTCATCAATGAACTGGAGCAGGAAGGGGAGGGCGTATGACGTTGAACATAACCGGAGAATGGTCCGACTGCGACCGTCACCCCGACTTGGAGTGCTACCGCTTCTTGTCCTTCGCCACTGATCAATACGACTACGACTGCGAGGTGTCGGAATGACAAACGTTTCGGGCGACGGCTTTTACACGACCTGCAAAGGATCAATTTACAAGCCCAGCAAAAACCCTTTTGGTATCTGCGATTCGTGCTGCGAGTTGCGCACCCTCACCATTGTCTACAACGACGTTGGTGACGAAGTAAACTATCACTGCGACGAATGTCTGTGATAGACTAAGTTCGCTAGGGGGGTCGAGTCTGACTTCCTCGGTAATGAGCCGACCTGTTCCCTTTCTCCAGGTGCGGCTCCCCCCCTAGCATTTATTGAGTATGCCCGTTTCGCTTCTTGCGATAACGGGCTACTCTTATTTTTGAGGCATGGTTGTATGCCTCAATGCAGGGCTCGCAGATGACGTGGTCAGGGTCCTTAAGTTTGAGGCGACGATGCTGTGCGTGTCCTCGCTCGGTGCCGTGCTCGATTTCCTTGCGATTAGGAGGCTCGTAGCCCAGCGATGCTGCCACGATGCGGAGTTCCTGATACGACAAACCGCCCCACACTCCCCATGCTTCCCGATGTTCTAAGGCCCAATACAGGCAGTCGGTCTTTATGGGGCAGGTAGCGCAGATAGCACTAGCCTGTTGTGTGAGGCGGTCGTTGAAGAAGAGATCCGTCTGCCCTACGCAGAGGGCTTTGGACCAATCGGTCATGGACTAGAAATCTTCCTCGGGGGTCGACCACTTCTTGGGTGCGCCCTTAGCGTCCTCGCTGGCGTAGCGAAGATCGGCTCCTGCGCCTTCGACGGTCAAGATGACCTTCGAGACGGTCTTGCCTTCCTTGTTCTCGTAGCGGTCTTGGTTCAGGTTGCCAGTGATGATAACACGCTGGCCCTTGCGCAAGTTGTCCGAGATGCCTTGGGCAAGAGTGCCCCAAGCGGTGCAGTCGAAGTAAGAGACGCTCTCTTCTTCGCCCTTCTTCCGGTTCACTGCGATGCTGAAATTAGCGAGGGCAGTTCCCTTGTTTGTGAACTTCAGGTCCACGTCTGCGACCATACGGCCAATAAGCGTTGTGCTCATGTTTTTCCTTTACAGTGTTGTGCCTTGCGGCGTATTTAGTTTACCACGTTAGAAGCCTGCTTGCTTAAGCAACCAAGCCATTTCTTCCAGCGTTACGACTGCGTAGCCCAGTCGAGCTGGCTTGTTCCGCCGTTTGATAACAGCGATACCAAGGTCCGCCTTCGCATTGGCTCGCTCTCGGGACGCTTCGTCCATGATGCTCGCCAACGTGATGGTCTTTACATTCTTGCACTCAATCACGACCCGAGGGATACCGTTAAGGTCGCCCTTGTCCATCGTGTTGCCTGCGCCGTAGCGTCGCTCGGCATAGGGGAACCCCATGTCGTTAAACACCTTGGCAACGTCACGTTCCCACTGGGAACCCTTTGCCTTTTCAGGCGTCGTCATCACTCGTCTTTTCGATCAGCACGGCAATCGCTTCCTGAATCTTCGTCTGCTCGACGCCGACCTGCACTAAAGCAGCCAGAAAGTTGACCATCATGTTGTCAACAGACTCTTCAATTTTCTTAATAATTTCTTCATTTGTCATCGAACTAAGCCTAGCACACGCTTGATGCTCTCCGGCATTGGCACCGCCTCTTCACGCTCTCGACGCTTCTTTTCAAAGAACTCGCTGTCGACGGCAGGAATTCGTGGGGCGGTGTCCTGCACAACAATGACTTCTCCGTCACGTTGGCGCTGCGCAAGCATCGTGTGGTAGTGCTTGCGGAACTTGATCGGTGAAAAAATAACCGTGCCCCAGAAAGCATGACCAACGCACCACGTCAACATTTCTTCGACGTTGGGCACCGGCACCTTGTCAATGCGCAACAACTTTTCCATTGCGGAAACGTTCGTGTCGTTCATAACAAAAGGGCGGTGGGAGTTGGCAACAATGCCTTCGTTGAGGCGCTCACAAAGCGTTCGAGCCTGCGCCCATGTCTCTGTATGCTTGGTTCGTGCCACAGTTCGGGCGTTGACGAATTTCTTCATTTCCTCCACCTCTTCCACGGTGACACGCCCCTCCTGAATTAACAAACACAAAACTTCCTTGTACGCGTCAGTCATCGCGCCACATCTTCCACGTCACATAAGTCGCACTCAACTTTAGTTTTTAGGTCGTCAAACTTTAGGTTTTCGGTAGCGTCCAGTACCTTGATTACGTCGCAGGGTGATTGGGTGAGGCAGGTGGCGCACACCGGAAACCATTCCGTGTGCGGTTGAGGCTGGTGCTTCTCTCGTAGGGCTTTGATTTCGGTGGGGGTCATAGTTTCTCTCCACACTTGGGGCAGTAGGCGAACTCCAGCCACGTTTCATCGCCATCTATCCCAGCAGGTATCCACGAACCGGCGATGTTCTGAAACACGCGCCGGTGCTTCTCTCGTATAACGTGGTCGCACTGCGGTTCGGTGGCATCAAGCAATCGAATAACGTCGCAGGGGTAGTAGCCAGGGCAGATGTCGCACGAGGTAGTCCCTTTGCCGTAGCGACCGTGAGCCGTGTGCTTCTCTCGTAGGGCTTGGCGTTCGGCGGGGGTCATTGTGCGGCCTCCCAGATGCAGTAGCCCAGCCAGCAGAGCCAGCCAGCAATAGCAACGATGTAAATACAGTCAGCCAACTTCATTGGTCGTAAGTGTCCATGATGCAGTCGTGCAAGTCCTCAAGGTCGAGCAGATGCTCAGCCGTGTCGGAACCGAACTGCTCGCCACACTTGCCACACATGCTGACAAACTCGTGCTGGTATGACCGGTACTCATCGAGGGCAATGGTCAGGTACGTAATCATGTCCAGCAGGCTGTCCTCGACGCCCTCGTTGCTAAGGCTGCCACCAGAGGCGGCCCGTTGCAGACGCTTCATTTTGTCGTTGGCTCGCATGACTGCACCGACCCACGAGGGGATGCCGAACTCTTCGGAGCCACGAATGTTGTAGTAGGGGTCATGAGGGCGGCCGTAATCACGAGACTTCTTATCGTGCATGGCCTGCACTTCTTTTAGAATCAGGTTGAATGATGACATGATCAGTCCTTTGGAATTCGCATAGAGGCTATGCAACAAAAAATAATGATTGTACAGCAAATGGCGATTATCACTTGGTCTCCTTCGGGCCAGGTATATGAACAAACGCTGTGTTCAGGCTTTTGTTTTTTGGACAACGGTGCGACACATCGGTCGCAACGGCGTGAACTTTAAGGTTGCATTTTGGGCACTGGAAGTATCGCATACTTTGCTGGCACCTTTCCTCGGTAGGGGATTTGTTGGTTCTCGGGCTTGAACTGCGCACCACAGCCCTTGCAAAACACAAGGGCTGGGTGCGCGGCCGACAGGTTCATGAGCCAGTCGTGCCGGTGGGTCATTCGCCCAGTTCCAACAGGACGCCTGCAATTTCAGCGTCGGTCAGTTCGGACAACTTGCCGATGGAGCGGCCGAGGATTTTCTCTACGGCTGCCTTGCCCTTGATGGGCTCACCGAATTTGACGGCCAAGCGGTCGCGGAGTTGTGCCGTGAGGTCACGAACGCCATCGGCCGGAGTGGCTGCCTTGTACTCGGGGCTGGGCTTCGGGTGCTGCGACTGCTGTACCTTTGGTCGGCTTGCGGCGTTGCCGTCATCGTCATCGTCAGCCACGAGGCCGAGGATGGCCATGTAGGCGTAGCGTCGAGCGTAGGTGACAGCCGAGCCCTGACCCTGCGGGTCCTGCTTGGGCAGGTGCAGGAGCATCGAGTTCTGAATGTACTGACCCGACTTGTGCAGCAGGGTCGTGGTCAAGGTGTCAGCAAGGCTTCCGTCACCGTTCACGTCGAACGAGATGGATTGAGTGACAGCAAGACCGTGCTTCGTCAGGACGGGACTGGCCGAGGCCACCACGTCAGGCAAAGCGGCGTACTTGCTCTTGAAAAAGGGGTTGGTTGACCCCTTCGGGACCGCCGAAAATTCGGCTTGTGCTGCGACGAGGGCTGATGCCAACTCGTTGATTTCGGTACTGCGGTTCATGTTCCTCCTTAGAAACGGTGCTCAATAACGTACCCTAAGACACCGAAGACGGTGGCAAGGGCATTGATGTCTTCGAACGAATCTTCAAACGTTCGCTTTGTTGCGATAAGGACGTTGCCCTTCTCGTTTTCAATGAAGATGTCAAACAAACCATCTTCTGCTTGGACTGGGGTGATCTTAAAGAACACCTTCCCCTTACGGACCCGAAGCACGGGCCAGTCTGTCTGCATCACTGTGCGCTCCCTTCTGCTGCGTTGCTTTGTGTGATGGTGATTGCTGCCCCACCATCGGAAATGCACAGGTCCTTAAAGGCGCAGTAGTCACACTGCCACGCACGTCCGCTAATGGGGTCCAACGATATTTGCATGCCGTTGTCGTCCTGCGCAAATCGAGCAGGCAAATACCCCTGTTCGACTTGGTAGGCGATCTGCTCCATGCGAGCAAGTTCCTCGGACGCAAGGTCGTACCACTCTTCACGAGGCACGTAGTATTCGGCAAGGAAACGGTTGGTCCCCTCGACGCCCATGTTCGCTGCCTTGTTCTTTGACAGCGCCTCAAAAGTGATAGAGCCCATGATGAGCCAGTCGATTTCAATGTCAGGGTTTTCGTTCATGATGCCGATGGCGTTCATGCCAGCCTGAATGATTGCCTTAAGGGCAGGTCCTTCGCCCTCGTTCTGGGTGCCACCACGCATGCGGTTCCAGCCGACCTGCTTGTCAAATGAGTACGTGCCCATGGTCTTGAGTTCATACAAAGCGTGAGTGCCCGAGAAGAACTCGTCAAGCCCCTTCGTCTCAAGCAGGGCGTCGCAAGAACCGGACACGTAACTGCCGACCTGCGATGCCACCTCGAACTGTGCGCTGGGGTACTTGCGGCTGATGCAGTCCTGCAATGCTTCGTGAATGATGGTACCTAGACCTGTCGCCCATGCACCTGCTTCGTCCATCGGGTTCGAGGGCTTTGCGTCAAACGCGGCGTATCCTTGCTGGCGTCCGCACGAAAACGCTGACGAGTAACGCATGGGCGTTCCTTTCGCCGTGGGCTTTGGTACTGCTGACTTGACGTGCAGCTCTTCAACGAGTGCACTTGTAATAATTGGTTTGTCTGCTTTAAACACACTAACTCCTTTTTGTAGGTTATTGATTGTACTGCTTGGACACGGTGCCTGTCAAACCGGCTTGGCGCTCAATTTCTTCGAGCAGGGCGCCGCATTCTTTGCCGAGTTGCCAGTCTTCGTGCTTTACTTCGATAAATGCCAGCGCAACAACCATCGTCACGTACTGGTCTGCGGTCAGTTCAAGACTAAACATTTTCAGCCTGTCCGCCGCTGTTCTTCATGCGCTTCTTGTAGCGACGGCGATCAAGATTGGTCGTCCCTCCATAGATGCCAACCGTGATGTTGTTTTCAATGGCGTAATCAAGGCATTCCTGTCGAACAGGGCATGCGTTGCAATACGTTAGGGCTAACCGCTTGCGGCTACCAGCCAAAGTGTCGGTGTCGTCCGGCATAAAAATGGCGGTGTCGACCCCACGGCACTGGGCTTTCTTCTTCCAGTTTGTGTATGTCATGACGGCCACAATACAGGTGGCCTGTGACATTGTCAAATCGAGACGTTGTATTTTTTTTTCATGAAGGTTTCTAAGCGCATTCCTTCATAACGGCGACACAAATAATCAAGAGAGATAAACATTGGACAGTACGCGCCACCTTCGACTTCGTGCTTAACGACGATGCCTCGGAAGTGGGCGTTTCCCTGCGGCCCCTTGTAATCCTCATCGTGTAGATAGCACGCTCCCGCAACCAATCCGTGTTGCGACTTGCCTGCGACAAAGCGTAAAGAGTACCCGAGCGTCTGCTGGTGGCCCATCGAGAACGAGTGCCCAATGGTCTTGAGTCGCGAGTCAATGGTTCCTCCAAGGGGCTTGCCCGTCATGGGGTTATAAAAGTAGTGCGAATAGGCCACGCCGTCGAGCCAAAGAATGTCGAGGAAGGGTACAGGGCGCCAGCCCAACTCCACGTCATTGAACTGGAAATCGCCCACCACGCCTTCCAACTGGGCGTCGGCAGACACGGCACGGTTGATGCGGTCCTCGTGGTTGCCTCGCAAGATGTAGCGTTCGGGGTGCCAGCCTGCGTGCTTGGTTTGCTTGCGTACTTTGTTGAGGTCGATCAAAGGTTGGTTCAACACAACAAATGCGTCGTTGCCTGCCTTGATGTCCTCAAGAAAGCGTCGGCCCTCCATGGCCTTCTTTCCCTTGTCGTAAAGCGAAAGCGAAGGCATGTCCCAATGGTCACCAAGGTGGATAATCTTGATGGGTTGGTCGCGGAAATGGTCGACAATGTACTGACCGATCCAGAGAAGATGGTCGGTCGGCGCACCAGGCTTGGCCTGCGTGTCGGGGATTACGACATGAACGGTTGGCTTAGGAAGCAAGGCAAGACCTCCTTGGTCCCCTTGAGCCTAGCACACGTTAGTGCAAAATTGGGCAATTTCCGCAGGTGTGCAGGTATAAACGTCGTTCAATCGCATGAGCGGCTCAAACCCTGCGAACCACAAAGCAGCGGCTGCGAGCCCCGAGCAAATCCATGTGTTACCATGCCGAAGGCAGATAGCATCTGGCAACCACATGTCAAATGCGCATGAAAAGATAGACAGCCACGAGTACTTGTCACCTACTTGGGCGCGGGCGAACTTGAGCAACTTCTGTCGGTCGGCCTGAATGGGAAGCGGAATGACCTCGTATCGGCCACCTGGGGCCACCGAGGACAATGTCTTGTCGTTCGTTACGCCTTTGGCTTCGGCTTGAATGACATACCATTGGCCATCCACTTGTCGGTCAAGAATCGCAATGTGGTTCCATTCTGAGAACCGACTGTTTTGGAGGCGACGTTCAGCGACCCGAATGGCACGTCCGAGTATTCCTGTCGAGTGACAAAGTACCAAATCACCGGGCTTCATCTCCATCTCCTTCGTGGTAGGCCTCTAGGTCTTCTTCCACTTTAGCAATCAAATCCTTGAGTTCGGCAAACTGGTGAGTCTCCATTGCCAGAATCTTACGGATTACTTTAGCGTCGGCCTTGGTCTGCTGGTACATGGCAATGCCCACGACCAGTTCAATCAGAACCGCCATGTACGAAGCCGTGTAGTTCCACCACTCCAGTACACCCGCCGTGTTGATGCCCCAGCAAACCACCGTAGCAAGCGTCACGGCGCCCACAAACTCCCAGCGACGAATCGCGTTCTGTGCTGTCCAAGAGAGGTGTTCTCCTAACGTGATGTTCTCACCCGTAATAGGGTGCTTCCAACGCTTCATTACAATCCTTCGTGTGCGCCTAGGTGCCGGGCAAGTTCCAGTTTTACTTCGTCAAGGTTGCGCTCAATGCGGTCAATGGCATCACGCATAGATGAGCCGTGATTGGGTCGCAGCTCTGCCTGTAGTTCGTGCAGGCGTTCTGTGACCGAGCGGGCAAGAGCGTTGTGGACTACACGCCATACACCGACGACTGAGCCTGCCACCACAACAACTGCTTCGGTGATGTACCAAAAGTTTGCCGAGGTGAACAACGACGCCATCATGACTGCGGAAGGCGTGGCGTGCCTTGGGTGTTGAAGCGAAGGTAACGCTGGGGCTGGCGTCCGTCCTGCGAGACACGAACGAACGAGGGGTCGCCCTGCTGTCCCATGCTGACGGTCAGTGGGTCTGGGCCTGCCTCCACGACAAGGGCCGTGTGCCAGCCCACGCCGGGGCCGTAGACGATGGCGTCGCCAGGCTGAACCTGAGCGAGCGAAATCTCGGTGCCGGTCGACAACTCGGTGCCGGTGTAGCCTTCGTGCGTAGCAAAGCCTGCCTTGTTGGTGGGGTCAGTGGCGCAACCAGCGACCCAGTAGCACCACGTCACGAACATGGAGCAGTCCATGAACATAGGGAACTTCGGCGGGAATACGCCAATGGCTTCGGCGCGGTTGCCTGCTTCTGAATAGTTGAAGTGCTGCTTATTTGCCACGGCCCACTTAGCCCAGGCAACGATTGCATTACGGGTATCTGTCATGTTTTTCCTTAGGTTGATGGTTTGGTGTATGAGTAAGGTCCAAGGGTTTTGAGGGTGACCACGCAGTCGCCTTCGTACCCGTTTTCGTAGTTGTCTCGACGCTTGTGGGGAATCCAGTCAAGGGATTCAATGATTGCAACACTCGTGCTAAGAGGACCTTCTGTATACGTCACAAGGTTCTGGGCCTGTCGCAAGGATTCGAGCCAATAGAAATTATCGTACGGATCAATGTATACCTCCACGCCGTCGACAACGTCGACCGAGAAGAGCTGTAATACGACGCTAATGTTTGTACCCGAAACCACGTTTGGAAAAGACTTTAGGGTCCACCGGTAGAGTATTGGAGTACTGTCGTTCGAACTGGTTTTTTGTCCAGAGCTTAGTACAACTACTACCTGGAATTGTGACGATTTTGGATTTGAAGGCAAAGCATATTCTTTTGCCGCCTGACCAAGAGACGTGGGGGAGTAAAAAATCGGAACCGTAAGTTCCTGGCCCGACAGCGTTTCGAGCGGCTCGCAAATAACTGTTGCTGAAATTGCAGAGTTGTTCTGCGCCTGGCCACCGTACTCAAAGTACACGGGAGCTTTTTGGTCGGGAATGCCGTAATCAAAAACCGACGTTGTAAGGGTGCCGCTCACAACGTACTTTGTGGCAACAATACGACCGCTTGTGTTGGTTGCGTATGGTTGGTACATACCCAAGCCGCCAACTGTAATTACGGGCAGATTGGTTACAGGGTTCCACGTCAATGCATTTACCAAGCCCTTGCCGGTGTTGCTGGAAGGGTCGTACGTGTATCCGCTGCTCGCGTTGTACCCAACCATAAGGTCGGAGGCATACACCGGGGCCAGTGGATCACCATTGATAAACGTTGTCAAGTCCAGTTTGCCAAGCCCGGTGCTGAAAAGGTTGGTCGTGCCAACGGACGCGTCGTAGTTGTTCCACGCAAACCAGACAAAACGACCGTCTCCAAGAATGGCCGTGACCGGATACGTCAACGGCGTCAAGATGTTGGGGATAAGCGGTCCTGACTTAAGGTCACCTGTGGCCGTAGCGGTAGGGTCGTACACGCTTAACGTCTGGGCCATGCGGATGCCTCGGTTGGTGCCGACAAAGATGTAGTTAAGGTACGAGGCAACGCAAGTCGGGTATTCGTCTGGCGACATCGGCAAGGCCTGAATCGGTGGGTTCAGCTGCCAGGGCTGGGCCACCGTAGACGTTGATACCGTGGCAGTGTTTGTTGCCGACGTTGTGCTAGATCCCAAAAGGTCGGAGCGGTACACGCACCCTCGGCCCGGGTAGCCATTTTGGTTGCTGTACCCACCGATGTATACCTGCGTTTCTCCACCCGTGGCGCTTGACCAAACCCATGACGGATCTTCGTGGGTGAAGAGAAGGTCGGACGTAACATTGGTAAAGGCCGTGCCACCAATCGCGTAAGCAGATGCGGAGACACTGCTGATGCCTATGACAAAATTGTATGCGTCTATTACTGAAAGGACTGCGTACGTACCATCAAGGCTGTTGCCTGCTGTCGACGAAACAACTGCCCCGGTAATGGTGCCTGCAACAAATTCAGAAATAACGTTTGCGTTTGTTGTGTAGTACGTAAAAGACGTGCTGCTGTTAATTCCGGATACGGCGCCATTGTCAACAATGCGAGCGCTGCCGCGGGACCCGTTGTATTGAATTTGAATTTTGGCACCAACCGCCAAACCATTTGGCACCCCAGTTGTTGTAACCGTAATGGTTGCGCCTGCGGCGGTTGAACTGGGTCCGCTTACAGATGAACCCCATTGCGTTGTGGTTCCGGAGATAGAAACACTTTGGCCATACAGAAATTTGTGTGGGATTCGAGTTTGAACTTGCAAACCTGTTAGCCCGCTAATTGATCCGTACCCAAAAATTGATGCAATCTGGGACGAAGCAATTGAATCACTTGGAGCGGCGCCATAAATAGGCCCTGCGTTTGGTTGACCCGATACAAAAAACGATCGAGGCTGGAACGCATAAAGGCGCGGGCCAGCACCAGCAATAAGCTGGTCGTTTGCCCATGACAACATGTTGTATGGCGTCGTCGAGTAATTCGAGTCGTTGCCTGCAAAGAAGTGGAACTTGCCATCGTTGAGGGTGCCAGCGGTGCCGGTCGAGCCAGGGGAGGCCACCCAAATGCCGTTGTCGGTAGAGATGTAAACGTATCCACCGCCACTGGTCATGTCGTAAAAACGAGTTGGTGCGGAGTAGCCAGCGCCGCTGGGAACGTAATACGTCATCGTGTTAGAGGTCCAGGTCGACCCCGAAAGGCCTGAGTAATAAACCACCGAAATGGAAGAGGTGCCACTGCCCATGACGATGTACCCGTTGCAAGCAACAGACACGGTATTGGTATTAGTGTTCGCCACCATTTGCTGAACGTCTGGCAGCAGCGTGGCCTGGTATGGATAGTTAAATACGTCGATGCCCTTGCTGGCGTAAAAGCGCGACGAGCTGTCTTCTTGGCGGTGGTCGAGGTACATCTGTCCCGCGCCTTCGTTCCACTCACGCTGCTCTCGACGCCACAAGCCTTCGGTGTTGACCGTGCCTTCACCCATAATGTTGGTCATCTGGATTGCTTCACGCTGCCCAGGGATTGAGCGGTGACGGAAAGCTTCGCGACGGTACGGCTCAAACGAGGTGTCTACTGGAAACGTGCGTGTCTGCGGTGCATACGTTCCGGTGCTGTCTGGGTACGGCACACCTTGATTGTCCGTGATGGACACCGAGAAGCCGCCAAGTGGAGCAGGCAAACCGTTTTGGCTGATGTAGTCGATTGTCATTAGAGTGGGCTGACCCTCGTGTACTGACGCTGAAGACGGTCGGCTTCTTCGCTAATGCGCTGAGCGCGGCGCATGATGAGCGCATTAACGGAACCAGCAACCGCACCGGGCGCAACCTCTTGGGCCTTGCGTGGATCGGACTGCGACTCCATAAAGTTACGACTGATTTCACGCGGAATCGTCAAGTCGATCTCGGCGCCAAGAGCAGGCAAGTCAAGCATTGTTGCGGTCATGTTAGGCACGGTTGTTGGAATGGCCGCCTGGATGGATACAGCGGTACCGGTGTGCGTAGCCTGGTTGCTCATGGTAAACGAAGTGCTGGACGTAATCGCCGTGATCGTGGTGTTCTGGGGAACGTACGTAAAATTGCCGCTGGTGTCCTGGATGGGCATGCCCGGGTACAGCGAAGCAAGCGTGGTCGACGACACGTTGGTGACTGACGTGCTGCCGCTGGTGAGGTTTCCCGTAAACGAATACTGCACCTGGCTGCTGTAGCCGTTGTAAGGTGGTGCCTCGTCGTTGGTGCCATTGGTGTTGATAAGGGAGTCGGTAGGCGAAACCAGCTTGATGAACGGGGCCGAGTAGGTCACGTAGATAGGCAGTCCCGGCCAAGCCGCTTCGTAAATTACAAGGCCGTTGCCTGAAGGGAATACTGGGTCGGTCGAGCCCGGGTTCCAACGAATGACCTTCCATCGACGGATTGGTGGGAACGTGCGGTAGGGCGGCGCAATGCGGTAGCGAATCTCAAGAATGTCGATAAAGTTGGCGGGCAGGGCGCCAAGGTCGTAGCCCTGGAAGACAGGGTTGTATGTAAGTTCGGCCACGCCCACGCGGAACAAACCATTACTGGGGCTGGAGAGGGAGCGAAGGTCATCGTTGATGGCCACGCCAATGTCAAAGCGCGAATAGCGAGGGTTAATGTAGGCCAAGGTGTTGGCGGAGTGGTTGGCGGCCAGCGATCCGTTGTACCCGCGTGACACCGTAGCCGTTCCGGTTGTTGACGTAGAAGAAGTCCAGCTCAAAACATACATGAGCTCAAGGTCAACAGAAAGCAATACGCCCGCCATAATGCTAGCGACTTGTGCGCCAGAAACATTTACGGTTGTGTCGGTTGAGCCAACCGCACTGGACAAGGACACGGCGCGCTCGCGAATGCCGCCCATCGTGCGGCGGTATACCTTTTCGATAACGTCACCAAACGTTGAACCCGATGTCGTCGTACTGGCGGAACCGCCTACTGTAATGATGGATGGCATGAGTTTCCTTTACCTGTTAGTTCATCGCTAGAAGCATGTTGCCGCCAGCGGTGGCAGCAGCGGGGATGATAAAACCGTAGACCGTACCGACTCCGTAGCCACTGGCTGATGCAGGGCTGACGTATGTTGCGCTGCTTCCTGATGATGAGGCAATCTGATAGTCAATAAAAGGAGCGCGAGAGTTCACAATGGATGACCCAATAAACGTGTCTGAAACGCCCGCCCAGGTTCCGGTCGGCGTTGTCGACGCCCAGGTAAAGGCTTCACCAACCGCCAACAGCAATTCGCCGGATGACCATGAAAGACCCCCTGTCGTAACCGTTGAACCAAGTGTTCCGTTCGTCAATGGACCGAAGGCTGCGGTTGGAACAAATGACTTTGAGCAGCCGGAGAAAATGGCGATTGAGTAACTACCCGCACTGGTCGAAGGGTTGCTGCTCAGCGTCACCGCATTTGACATATACCCCGCCGTAGCATTGACGCCAATGGCAAACCAGTTACCCTGAGCGGCGCCGCCGGAGTTGGTGCCAAAGTGATACCACGTTGCGCCAGCACCGCTTGCGGTTACAGTGGTCCAGTTTGCGTTACCCGAACCAAGTGCAATGACGATGAGGTCGCCAGCCACAGAAGTGCGTGGCAAAGAAATAGACGTGGTAATCGTATTGTTATTGCTACCATTGACTCCAGTAATAGCCATTACGCCACCGCCACACAACGCCACTTAGATGTGGCACCGTTGTAGATAAAGCCAATGGTAAGCGGAAGCGTTGTTGAACCGTTGGACGAAGTCGGCACGGAAACAGTCGAGTTTTCTGTGTTGCTGAAAGACAACGTCACGGAAGAGGCGGAGTAGTCGTAGAAGCGAACGATTGATTGCATGCCATCAACAGCACTTGTGGTCGACATGGTAATCGTGACCGACAGAGCGGCGTTGTTCGTTACCTTGGTTGAGGTGTACGATGATGGCGTGACCGTAGCCGTTTGCGAAGCAACAGTTACCGAGCCAACGCTGGGGGCCAGCACGTTTGCCGTGACGCTGGTAGCCGTGGCCACACCGAGAGTTGGCGTTGTCAGGCTGGGCGATGTTGAAAGAACTACCGAGCCGGAGCCAGTGGATGTTGTCGCGCCGGTACCGCCGTTAGCCACTGGCAGGGTTCCGGTGACGCCAGTACTTAGTGGCAGGCCGGTGCCGTGCGTAAGGGTGACGCTCGAAGGGGTGCCCAGGCTAGGGGTCGAGGACAGGGCGAGGGTGATCTGACCGTTCGAGTAGGTGACGACGATGTTGCCACTGCTGTCGGCGTTGAGCGAGGGGACTGCCGACGCCCATTTACCCGATGCGCCGGTGGTCTCGACGATGCCGAGCCAGTAGGCACCAGGGGCAATCCATACGGGGTTATTTGCGCCTGCGCCGTCGATGCTCTGGCCGGTGCTGGGGTAGATTTTGAGCCAGTGAGTGCCGTCGGTGTTGTGCACCCATACCGCTTGACCGGCGGAAGAGATGAAGGGCAGGATTACCGCCGTGCCTGCGCCGCCGTTGGTGGTAGCGGTTGCGCCCGAGACGATGTTGTAGTTGTACGTCAGCGCCGTCGAGCTGTATTGCGTCGAGCCTGCCGCCGTGATGTTGCCCGTTGTGCCGACCGTGCCGTTGCCGACTGATTGCCAGGTTCCAGGCGTACCGCTTGCCGTGCAGACCCACATTTTGCCGTACTGGTCAACAACAAAGTCACCAACAAGAGCTGGGAAAGAACCGGACGGTGCGCCAGAGGTTGTTGAACCAATGAAACGAGATGCAGTCAAACCATAGCCAGCCACGTTGACGCCAAGCGCACCTGTAACAACGTCAAGTTCTCCAACGCCAGCGGCAAGGTTGTCGGTCCATTTTACATAATTGCCTGAGCCAGACGATTTACCCAATGTAAGCGTGTTTGACCCGTTGGCGTAATAGCCACCCGTTGAATCAACGTGGCCCGTAAACGCGGCGGAAGTACCGTTTAGTGTTGAGGTCAATGGAACATTTAGCCCATTGGATGAAACAATAAACCATTGACTACCAATCAAGGAAAATGAATACAAATATCCAGGAGCCAAAGAATAATAAGAGGGGGAGCCGCCCTGTGTCGCCACAGTACCGGTGCCAGGCAGATAGATAGTTTGTCCTGTATTGGGGGCAATTGAAAGGTTATACAAACCTTCGTTTACAACGGTGACACTACTTCCATTGCTGGGGGAAAGAGGCAATGTAGCGGTGATGCCGTTTGTGGTACCAGTCCAACAAACTACTTGATTGCAATTCAGATTAAAGTTTGTGCTGTCTGACCGCAGGATAGTCGGAGGCACATTGGTTTGCGTAATTTTGTAAACGCTAGTTGAAGCAGTCGAACCGCCCGTGATGCCACCGTACAAAGAAGAAGTAACATCGTTGTACGAAAACGTTTCAAAGTAGTTTTGTCCACCGTCATTTACAACGCGGATTGTGGAACCAACGGTAGTCACCGACAAGCCCTTGACGTTAATAATCGCCACGCCGCCATTGGTTCCAAGAACAATGGCAGAACCCAGAATCTGGAAAACGTTTGAACTTGGGAGGGCGTTTGTCCAACCACTAACCGTAAGAGTAGTAGCGGTGTTTGCCGTGATAACACCCGCCGTAAACCCAGCAGCCTGAGTACCCACCAAAACACTTAGACCTACCCATTGGTTTGTCGTCCATGATGCGGTTGAATAAATGAGAGTAGTCGAAGTGACAGAGTTTGCCGTTGCAACTGGAGTCTTGTACGTGTCGTATGCAGCGCCACCAATAATTTCCGAAGCGCCACCGTATTTTGTGAACACAAAACCGTCAGGATCAGAGTCGCAGATGCAGTTAATAAAGGTTGCAGTTGCGTCAACATAATACGACCCAACGCCATTTCCATAACAATGAGCTTGCGTAATTTGCAGGCCGCCACCGTAGCCGGGATTGCCAGAAATGTTTTGGCCAGAAACATAGATGCCATAATTGGAATTAAGGTACGACAGGATGTTGTCAAATTCGCTGTCGTGTGGCCCAAGCCATTGAATTCCGTTTTGACAATTGTGGGTTTTTACATTAACCAAACGGGATTCCATCGAGTCCGGCTGATATGCCGTGGAATCTGAGGACCACTCGGAGTAAATGCCAGCGTTGCCAAAAGAGCGAACGTCAACGTTTTCAATAATAAAATCGTATCCATAAACGAGGATACCGTAGCCAGTTCCCACCATGCCTGTTTGATATGACTGGCTGCCGCCGTCAATGAACAAGTCTTTAATGGCGAAGCGGCTGATACCGGCAGTTGAATTAGTGCCGGTAAGGGAAGAAAAGTTCTGACCAACAATAACGTTGCCCGTCGATGCCGTCAGCCGGTACAGACCGCTTGAGCCGACGCCATTTCCCTGAAGGGTTACGTTAGAGAAAAGAGTGAGAGGGCTTGAAACAAATGAAATGCCAGGAATGTATACAACCCCACCACCGTTTGAGTTGGCGTCGTTAATTGCCGCTTGGATGGCTGCGGTGTCATCCGTGCCGTATGCGAAGTCAACATCGCTTTTACCCAACGGGATAGCGTCGGCAACAAGGATGTTTTGAGCATCGGTGTAACCGGCAATCGTTGTCACAAAGTTAACGCCACCCGTGCCGACCCCACCAATAATAATTTTCTTGCCTACGTCTGTTGACTTGAAAACTCCTGCGTTGGAATAGAAGCCATAGTTGTTCGTAGCGGTATTGCCGTCGCCGCCGATGTTTGTCGAGTTGCCTGGGCCGTAATCAGTAATGACATTGCACACAGCGCCGTATGATTTGACATTGTAATTTTCTAATACAATGTCACCTAGGCTTAGCAACGAACCATCGTAAGTCCAATACTCCATTGCACCCGTAGCATTGGGCGGGTAAGCAACGCCGATGTAGTAACCAACGCCCGCTGTAACACTCAATTCCCATTGACCAGGACCGCCGAAGTTTGTACCCGTGGTAACGGGGCCAAATACCGTTACACCCTGAACGCCGCCAGAGGGGGCTGACGTGCCCGCAGACGGCTCGGTAGCAAACAACGAGGTGCTGTAAGCGTAGACCTGTGCGCCGTTGAGTGCGCCCGATGGCCCGAATACTACGCCTGAAAGCAACCCCGTAGTCATTAGATTACTGCCTCACCTTTGTTGATAGCTGCCTGTGTTTCTTCAAGTCGCTTGGTAATCTTCAAGTCACCAATGCGTTGCCCAGTCTCAATCTCCCACTTGGAGTCGGAAGTCTTTTCTAACAACGCTGCGCCCTTGACGGACTTGGGCTGAAGTCCGTTCTTACGCAGTCGTCGGTATGCGGCCACATCGCTGTGCATCTTGCGTGTCTCACGCTCAACGGTGCCAGCCTCGCTGCGGGTAGGCATAGCAGAGCCAGCAAAGGCGACAGAAGCCACCTTGCACCCGAAGCAGTTAGGAATACAAAGTCCTTGGTTGTGAGGGATAGCGGTCATTTGTAAGTTATACATCCTGAGTATCCAGCGTTTATCAACGCAGTCGCCTCGACGGTTCCGAGCTTTGTGGTAATCGGTTCCGTCGCTGAGATCGGGGTGGGTCCCAAATACACTTTAACAATCCAAGGGTTCTGAGATACGGCGGTTTTCACCTGCTCATGGGGAATCGTTGAATAGTCAACGTAGTAAGACGTTGAGTACGGCGCCGAAGGATTGTACGGGTTGTATGGGTACGGAATGCTCGTGTTGGTCACATTGACGATGTTGCCACTGAGGTCAAATCCGTTTGGCGTGTCCTGCACAAACGTACCGTCGCTCAAGGCAAACACCGCAATGTAACGCTTACGGTTCGGGAAGTACCTAAACAAACGATTACCCAGCCCACCTGCGTAGGGCAGAATGGGTGGGTTATCGTATGCTATTGGCGGCGTAAAGAGAACCGGAGTAGTCATAACCCCGGCTTACTTCCGACCGATTGCTCCGAGTTGAATCGCAGCCAAGGTGTCAATAAGGTTGTTGCCACCCGTGGTCTGGATTTCAGGGCGTGGCGCGGTGGCGTCACCGACTGGCTTGTTCACGCGGTCAACACCCATCTGGCTCTGCTCAAGCAGAGTGGTCGGGCGCATATCCACAACAAAGCCTTCGCGCTTTGCATCAACGCTGTATGCGGCATCAAAACGGCTAGGCATTAGATATCCTCTCGGACCTTGAAGGGAATGACCTCTGGCTGAATGGTCGCAGCCGCGTAGTCAATAGTGGTGATGCCAGTGATCATTGGAGCCATGAAACCATCTCGGCCAGTGTTCCCTTCAATGCCACGGTTGGCTGGGCCAGACGTGGTGGTGGAAGTGATGTTTGGCGGGATGGAACCAGTGTCTACAGTGTTAGCAGCGGTTGAACGAAGGAACTCGTCACCGACCGTCTTGAAAGATGCACGGGACTGCATTACATCCACCTCGCATCTACCAAGCTACAGTTACCGCAGTAGCAGGGGTCGGAAACTTCTCCCTTGACGGCTGAAGCATTGTTGCGGTTTGCAGCAGCAACGCGGTCAAACGAACGTCCGGGAATTGGGTCGGCGGCGTCAATGCCGCGAGTTAGGCCGAGGCCCGTGGGTACAGTCATCGTTACTCCTAAACGCTTGGTTGGCTGTTGTCGTCAGATACCGGCAGTTCTTCTGAACTGAACTGCTCGGAAGCGGGGACGAGTACACCATCAAGGTCAGTGAGCATCCCGCAGTCGAGGCAGAATACTTCGTCTGCTGCTGCTTGAATGTTCCTCGAAGCGCAGTTAGCGCAACTGAAAGGCCATGGCATACTCGTCCCCTATTCCTGAGACTAAACTTCGTTAGCGTCGGTCGTACCCGACTCACCGAGGTTGACACCTGGGTTGTAGTAGGCGTTGTTAATGTCGCCACCCAAGGTCGAGGTTGACTCGATGCGCATGATGGAAGCCTGACGGAAGATGCTGTAAGCACCCAGCCAGTACCAACCCAGCGGGACGTAACGGCGCAGGCGGTCAGTGATGGGACCGGGAACAACGTGCGGGAAGGCACCGTTTCCGTCGACCATCGAGTACGCCTTGGCAAGAGCCTGACGGCCCAAGATGAGCGTACCGTAGACGTTCGCACCAGTGGTCGTGGTGGACAGCGTTACCGTACCGGCAGTGACCGAAGCCGAAGCCGAACCAGACACGAAGTTGAAGGCAGGCGTAGGCGTACCGCTAACCAAGATGGTAGTGATGCCGGTCACGGTGAGGGTACCAGCAACAGTACCCGAACCAGCACCCGAACCCGAAACCAGCGTAGCGCCGACCTGGGGAGCGTTACCCGTGTAGGTACCCTGACCAGTTGCGCCGGAAGCACCCGAAGCGATGGCCGTGGTCACGGTGTAGGTACCAGCCGTAGCCGAGGCACCAGCACCAGCGAAGATTGGAGCGCGAGGCGTTTCAATCCAACGGACACCCTCGAAGGCACCCAGTTCACCCGTCCAGATTTCACCCGGCTGGGCGTAGACGTGAGGCGCACGCCAGCCCTGAGTGTTCGAGCCGGAGATGGACTCGCCCTGAATGTCTGCAACAATGTCGGGGTGAACGTAACCGACGTACATACCACCGAAGGTAGGAACGTTCTGCGAGCGCAGACGAGCGCGGGCAGTACGAATGTCCACCGACGAGATGGTGTTACCGGCAGCGGTGGCCGAGGTGTAAGCCGACAGAGCCGAACGCGAGGTAACGGCAGACTGGGAAACAGTGGCGCCAAGACCCGAAGCGTACATAACGTTGGTGCCGGAGTCCAGAGCCGAACGCGCAATCGTGTCCAGTGAGACACCAGCGTTGTAACCAACCACGTTGGCGACAACAGGGTCAATGTCCACGAACGAGGTACCACGCAGCTTGGCGGTGGTGAGTACGGCGTTACCGTATTCGGCCAAGGTCAGCGTGACCTGCGAGTCGGAGAGGGCAACCGTCGCAACGTCGCTCTGCTCAGAGAGGGCTGACGAAGCAATGGGAAGGTCGTTGACGATGGTGAACGTAACAGACGAACCAGGCATTGACTGCGCGGTAGGCTGAACGTCAGCAGCGGCGTCGAAGTAAAGCTCAGGACGAAGGGCGAAGTATGCCAGTCGGTCATATGCCTGCTTCGAGAAATCAAGCGTGGACTGACCCGTGTAAGAGTCGGTACCCGCTACGTTGCCAAATTCATTGGCCATGGTGGGGTTTTCCTTTCAGGGAAGTTGAAAGGCTTAGTACATCCCCGGTGCAGAGACTCCGACCTTGCGGCCAGTGTCGCTAGATACGATTCGCATGACCTCTTCGACGCTACCCGCGTTGGCTAGAGCGGCGAGATACTCCTGCTGGGGATCTGGTGTAGCACCAACTGTCCCAATAGTTGCACCCTGCGCTCGACGCAATGCTTCGAGTTCAAAGTCATTCGACGGTGTTGCCTGCTGAGGCGCGGCTTCCAAAATACCGTACTCACGGGCCTTTTCGCGGATTGCGTCTAGGTCTGCTTCGCCACGGTACGCATCACGGAAAAGATTTCCAAGAGGCGAATCGGGAATACCTGCTTTAGCCAGCAATACTTCACGCTTCTGATTCTCAAGTTCCTGGCGCATCTGCTCCAGTTCCTTGCGAGCCTTTTCTGCTTCACGCAGCTGCTTCCGAATGTTCGGGTCTAACGGCTGGTTCTGCGGCTCTTCGTCAAATTCGTCGTCGTATGCCATGCAATCGCTCCTTACGGGTACGCACTTTGCCAGAGGGTAACAAAGCGGAAAATCAGTTGATGCACGCTGGTACGCGATAAAGGTTGTGCAACCCTTTACCGGGTTAGGGGACCAGCGCACCTGCGGCCAAACAGGGCCAATCACCTACCTAGATTGTACATTACATAACGTAATTTGTTACGCTAGGTGCGAGCAGATCCAAGACCAGTGACGCCCTTAGCGTTCTCAACGTAGCCACCGCCCTTCTCAAAGGGGGCAACCTTGGCTTGCTCAGCACGGGCAACCTGCGTCTGCGCGGCCACTTGGCTGATACCACCGAAGCCTGCCAGTTGAGAAGCGATAAGGGTATTGGTGTTGACGGTCGGCTGGTTGGCGCCGGGCAGGGATTTGGTCAGAGCCACGTCACGGCTCGCTCCTAGGACGCCTTGCTCAATCTGGGATACTCCATACCCCAAAGCCTGATTGCCGGACGTAGCGGCCAATTTAGCCATGTCTGCGAGCTGTTCAGAGCCACCCAGAGACAGGCCGCTCAGACCGACGCGAGTGGCGTAGTCCTGAATCTCGGCGGTAGCAACCTGACGTTGCATCTGGGGCAGACCTTCCTTGGTCTTGCTACCTGGCAGTTCGCCGGTAATGACGTACTTCATCAGGTCGCTCTCGTTGATGCCAAACTCCTTCTGGAGCAGAGCCTTGGTGTTGGGGTCGGCGTTCTGGACTGTGGTGTAAATGTCCTGAATACGCTGCTGGTACTCGACGCGAGAAACGTTGCCGTTCAGCAGTTCACCGATTTGTGCTTTGGTTGGCATGGGTGCGCCGTACTGAGTGGCCGAGTCTTGGATGCCCTGAACGTAGGTCTGGTATTGATCCTCGGTCATGTGAACATTGTTCTTTGACGAGTTGTAAGTTCCCAGTCCGGGGAAGGCGGCGTTGTAAATCTGACGAATTTTCTCGTCGGCGGCTTTGCCCAAGTTGCTAGGTGCTTGGCCACGAATGGCAGCCAAGATGCCGTCATACTTGATAAGGTGGTCGCCCTGCTTGCTGACCATCTGCCAAACGTAATCGCCCAGTTGCCCCAGACCCCAGCGGTCAAGGTAGTTCATCACCGTGTTGTAGGCGCCCTGCTCTTGGTTGACCGTGGCGGTGGATACGGAGAGCTGGTACTGCTCTTGGTTCAGCCTGAGGTTGGCAAGGTTTGCTGCGGCGTTGGCGGCAGCGGTGTTGGCATTGGCAACGTCTGTCTGGATGAAGTTTAGAACCGCTGGGCTGTTGATGAGTGCGGTGCTGGGTGCAACGTAGCCGGAGAGCGTGTAGTTATTGCTCTGCAACTGGAGCGTTACCGCCGCCAGAATCTTTGTCGCGTCTTTGGTCGAGGGGTTGAAACCAGGCTCAATAGCCCAGCTGATAAGACTGTTGTACTGTGCCTCGGTAATCTTGCCCTGTTCCTTGGCCTGACCGATGGCGTCGTACAATTCCTTACCATTACTAGGCGCGTAAGGAGCGCCGTTTTTGGCACCGGGGTTGTAGGAAAGCGTCAGGTTCTTTGGCAGGCCAAACTGTTTGATGAGGTTTTCTGGGATAGGCGTGGAGCTGATTGGGTTCAGGCCGGTGGTCGTGCTGGTGGTGGTAGCGGCAGTCGTTGACCGAGCGCCGACTAGCCACTTGCCCGTGGTTGCGTCCTTATAGGCAAAGTATTCCGACTGATCCGCCTTAGGGATTGTCGGTTCTGAATCAAACGTCTGACTCGGGTTGTTTGGGTTGAATACTGGGGCTGCCATTATTGCTCCTTCGGCGGGTTGCTAAATCCCTTTTGCAACGCTTGAATAATCTGTTGTGCCTTGCCCATCGCTTCTGGCGTTTTGTCATAGCCGAAAGAAGAATCGGTCATAATGTGTTGCTTCCAGTCCTCAAGCGACATAGGTGCTGGGCGTCCGGTGGTCGGGTCGGTGCCACCAGTCAAGGCGGCGATGGCCGAGGGGTCGGTCTGAAAGTTAGGCTCGTATGCCTCGCCCAGCTTCTGCTTCGCCACTTGGCGGTACGGATCAAGCAAGTACGCGGTGGGGATGCCAGCGTCAATCTGCTTTGCCAGCGTTGGGTACAGACCCTTTGCCGTGGTCTTGACGTATTCCTCAAACGCGCTCGCCTTCTCTGGCGTCACGCCGTCTTTGGCGATGCCATCAAGCGTGGAGTCGCTTATGGGAACGTGATACATCTCGGCCATTTGGCGTAGGTCGCCTACGGACATTTGCTTTTCCTGTGGTGCTTCGTCTGCCATTATTCCTACTTTGTCGGTGCCTTAGCAAGTACTGCGGTCAAAAGGTATGCGATGTTTGCGTTCGCTGGGTCCTGCGCGTAGGCGTCCATCGTGTTTTGGAGTTCCTGCTCAACCGACCACTGTTCCTTAGCGGATACGCCTGGTTGGTCAATCTGTTCCATGTAGTTGTTGTACTGCTCAAACGCCTTGGAAAGAACAGCGATGTTTCCCTTAGTCCACAGTCCCGCGTTGGTGACTTGCGCCTGCGCTTCGGGGTCGGCCAAGAACGCCTTGAGTTGCTCAACGGCCTTGACTTCCTTTGGCTTAGACGAGGTGCCGAATGGGGAGCCGTACTGTAACCACGTTGAGTTGTTCGTGTTACCCCACGACTGCGCCGCTGCCTTGAGAGCCTGCGTGCCTGCGTAGGGAATGTAGTTACGCGGGTCGCTTTCGCCGTAGTAGGTGCCGCCGTACTGAGCGTAGTACTGGGGAACCAGCTGACCGTAGTAGAACTGGTCGCCAGCGTTTGCCAAGAAGGTGTTGATGAAATCCTGTGGCGTGTCTCGGCTACGGAGTCCCATGCTCACAAGGTTCTGGTAGATACCCGGCAGGTACGTTCCGCTACGAGGGATACCGTAGGCAAACAAGTTGGGGTAGCCGGTGTCTGGCTCAAGCAACTTGGGAACCGCGTTGATCCACTTGTAGGTGACGTTGGTTTCGGGGTACGAGCCAAACGGGTTCTGCGATGACGAGATGGTGTCTACCCATTCCTGCGGGTACTGCTGGGCAAACAAGTACTGCGCTTCCGAGAAGGGAATTTGCTCGCCATTAGGCATCTTGAGGCTGGCGAATTGGTTGAACTTGTCGTTACTGAAGTTTGCCTTGAGTACCGGCGCGATGGGCGAGAAGAACGAGGGAAGCAGTCGAGCAACCGACAAGGCCAACGAAGCAACGTAGGCACGCTCGATGAACTGCTGTTCGTTTGTTCCTTCGTTGAACCAAGCACTTGCCTGCTCCAGCGCGTAGTTCTGCGCGTTCACGTTGTCCGTGTTTGACGGAGTTTTGATGTTGTTCATCGCAAAGTATTCGTCAATGTAGGTGGTGAGCATATTCTGCAACGCTTCGTGCATCGCAGTCACCTGAGTCTGAGCAACGTTGCCGAGGTCAAACTGCTTGTGGTTGAAGGCATAACCAGCAGTGTCCACCGCGTAGAACGCCGTGTCGCGCCAGAAGCTTGACGGCAGAAGGTCAGAAAGGATGCCTGTCTTAGCACCGACCGGACCAAGGATTGCGGCCAATACGTTTGCGTGTGCCTGAGCATCAATGATGTGGTTGTCGGCAAGACCGTTCATAACCATCTTGGTAAGGACGCTGACGTAGGGGCTAGCGTCAGGGCGCAACAGGTTCTCAATCATGTTGACGCCAGTGTCCGAGCCGAGCGGATCAATGGTCTGAATTGCCGATGGGTCGCCCAGCATCGTGAAGCCAAGGTTGGTAAAGAAGTTGCCCAGCAGGTTGTTACCGCTTGCCAAGGCATTGACCGCAAAGTGCGTCACTTCAGAGCCACCGGGCATACCGAGGTACGACTGGTTGTCCTGCGTAATCTTGTGGAACACCTGAGTCATTCGCATACAGATACGCAGGTAGCGAACGAAGGCGGCTGGGTCATCGTCAAGCAGACGGAACGCACGACGATACGCCTGGTTCTTGGCAAACCAGAATGGGGACAGGATACGAGTGGCCTGCTCAAACTGAAAGCGGTCGGCAGGGTTGTGGACGTACCGGACCATTCGAGTAAAGGCATTGTTGAGAGCCTGCACCGAAGCCTGTTCTTCAGTCATCAGGTTGTCTGCGATACGCTCGCGCAGTTGCTCCATTGAGGCGTGGTACTCCCAGAGGAATACCGGCTCACGGCTCATCCAGCTGACGATGTTGCCGAAGGCGCGGTCAATGATTGCTTCGTTGGTAATCTTTGGCAACATGGCAAGAACCTTCAGGTACTTCTTGATGCCATCAGTTTCCCACGACGAGCGAGCGTCAGAGGCCGCGATAAGGTGCATTGGGTACAGACCCTTTGCCTTGGTGTAGTCCTTTGCCAAGTCCGGCTCTGCCTTGATGTTGCCACTGACCGCTTGGTCAATAAGGTCTTGGTGGAAGATGGCTTCAGTTCCCTCGTCCATCGTGGAGCGCAGACCCGACAGCGAGTGCCAGACGTTGTAGACCTGGGTGGTGGCGAAGTCGCGCAACGGATCGCCAGAACTGTTCTCTGCCAGCAACTTGCCGTAAGCACCAAAGCCCTGTAGTTGGTCCTCTGGGATTTGCAACAGGCGGTTGACCTGCTTGTCCACGAGGTTATCAAAGGCGCTACGACGACCCAGACCGCTGTAGGTGTACTTGCCGTCTGCGGCCACCATTGCCTCAATGTCCTTTGCGATTGGCAGGTACAGGTCCTTTTCGACGTGGATGAGTTGCAACTGGTTGAACAGCGCCGAGGCGATGTGCTTCTTGTCTGCTTTCGTGTATCCGTCACCGACGAACCGAGTGCCACTTACGACCTTGCCACCTTCTTCGTCCGTACCGTATGCCATCTGCGACATAGCGGCGGCTTCCTTGGTGGTGCCGTAAATCTGGTTGATGCCGTGCGTAATGTCTGCAATGTGGCCACCACAAAGGCTGAGTGCCGTTGCGTAGTCAGACAGCATCCGCTCAAAGCGTTCCGGATTCATGGCTTGCAAGATGCCACGCTCGATGCCGGTAAGCGAACCCATGTAAAGCGACTTTGCCCAACTGCCACCATCCATCAAAGTGTTGGCGATGCGCATAGCTTCTTTGGAAAGGAGTTCAGATTCCTTTATAACTGGCGGCGTGTCTGGCAACAAAGCCTTGGCAAACGGGTTTGGCACTTCGGCCAGAGGCATATATTTTTCTTCGTGCTTGGCAATAGACGCAGCCAAGCGTGACTCAAAGTAGTCAACCGGCCCGATGCGCGAGATGTTCAGCAACGCTTCCGATGCCGACACGCGAATCAAGTAGGCACCCGTTGAGAGCATTTCGGGAATGAACATATTGCTCAATGCCCAGTTGAAGGCGTCGGCAGTCTTGTTGTGCCAGCGAAGGTAGTTGATCTGAGTGGCGCGGAAACGGCTCATCTTCTCAACGAGCAACTTTTGCGCTTCTGAGTTTGCCTTCTTTGAGTCGGCCAACTTGACCGTCTTAGCCAGTTGCTGGAAGTCCTTGATGGGAACAGCGGGCGTACTGATTTTCTTGTAGATACGCGCTTCCATGTCCATCAGCGCCTGGAGTGTCCCCTTGGCGCGAGACAGGTCTGCCTCTGGAATAAAAGTCATGGCAGACAACTGCGCTCGCAAACGACTAGCTTCGGGCGCGTTGATTTTGGTGGCGTTGTCGGCGGCTTCCTTCAGAGCGTTGTATGCGTCGGCCTGCTCAACCATATCCTTGTACGATTTGGCGGCGGTGTAAGCGGAGCGAGATACGCTCTTGGCGTACTGAACAAACTTCTGCGGTTCGCTCAGTTCAGGGTTGTTCATGGCACGGTCGGCGGCACGAACGACCTTCTCAAAGCCGTCACGGTAGCCCTGCGCCAGTCCGATAAGACCCTTCTTCAGGTATGAGTTAGTGCGCTTCTCAACAATGTCGGCCATTGTCTTTCGGGCGTCTTGCACCACAGCGTTCTGAATGTCGGCAATGCGAGCCATCGCCTGTTCTTCCATGTTGCGTGCTTCGCTGGCCTTGAACAACAGCGTGCTGTCGGTTGTGGCCGCTGCCTTGGCGTAGCGAGAAAGCATACCGGCAATCTGGCGAGGGTCAATAAAGTGCCCGGCGCGGATGTGCTGGAAGGCGTTACCGTACAGACCAATGCTGGCAGGGTCCTCGGGGTCAACGAACGTAGACATAGCCAAACCGTCTGGCCCAGCGTTGTAGACACGGGCATCCTTGAACGCGCCACCACCACGGAAACCGTAGAGGTTCTCAAAGTCTTGACGGATCATTGGCTCAAAGTAGTCCTTGAGTGCGTAGTAGTTCTCGCCCACCATGCGACCCAACTGACCGCTAACGGTGAGGGTACTGAGGTGAACCAAGGCATTACCAAACTCGACGTTGCTCTTAGCGGTTCGCAGAACGTCGCCAAGTGCCTGAATAATGCGCTCGTTGAACTGGCCGGTCTGCAAGAACATACGCTGGATAAGCGGGATAGCGTCCTTGTCGCCCAGCTTGAAGGCGTAATTGGCAATCTTGGGAATTTCACCCTTTGCCTCGGCTTCGTCAATTTTCCAAATGGACTCGGTGGCCAATGCTCGCAGGCGCTGGTTCAGGCTGCCACGGGCAAGACGTCGAACATCGTTTGTGCCAGCGGTGTCAATGTTGAGAAGGTCAATCTCGTCGAGGCCAGCCTTAGCCAGTTCCTCGTTCATAATGTCAACCGCTTTCATCAAGTCGGTGTTCAGTACGGTGCGACCAAAGACGTTCAGCCCTGCGTCAACAATGCGAGTTATGCCCTTGCCAATCGCGCGAGTGCCAACGCGGAATACGCGAGTGGTGGGCAATACGTATCCGGTCAAAGCACCGCCGTCAGCAATATCGGCGTGAATGCCTACAACTTCGTCCCACGTCTTAGCGTTGGCCAAGGCGTGTAGCACGCTGTCGGTGTACATACCATTGAACATCTTTTTGATATCGTCATAGCCGTGGTCAACCATGTACTGAAAGGCTCGGCGGTTGCGGGCTGTGGAACCAGCCTTCTCAAATACGTCTGCGCCGGTTTCTACACCAAGACCAGGCCACCACTTGCCGAGTACGCCACCAACACCGTGAGCAGAGTTGGCTGCGTCAAGGTAGTGCGATGCCGCGCCGATTGGATCGCTTGACATAAAGGTCCCCATGTCGACGGCACCAGACACAAGTGTGTAGCCCAAACTACCCTGTTCAAGTCCAAGGCTGTCTGCAAGGTATCCACCGGGACTCATGTGAATCGGCATACCACGCGAGTCAACCGGAACGCCGTTGGCGGATGCCTTCCACAGCGCGGCGGTGTAGGGGTTCTGCATCGCCTGCTGTTGCATCATGGCGTATGACCATATGAAGCGTGGATTATTGACCGCGCCTAGGTATGCTTTAGCACCCTTAGCGAATGGTCCGATAGTCCAGCGAGCAACCGGCTGGAAGAAGTCACGGGCGGCCTTGAACGCTTGACCGTTGCGAGTAAGCTTGTCCGTCTTGCCGAGTTGTTCAGTTGGAGTTTCCTCGCCCTTTGTAACCGCTTCCTCAAGGTTTGCGGCGGCGGTGTCCTCTGGAACGGTGTCTGGGTTGAACTTGCGAGCAACGCGAGAAGCGGTTGCAATAAAACGCGAGAAATCGGTAGAACTTGCTTTCCCTGTTTTTTGCGCCTTTAGTGCAAGATTGGCAAGCGTTTCCAAATCGCTTGTTTCTCCACCGCCAGCGACAACCTCGTTACCGGCAAGTGCCGTAAGGATTGCGGGCATCAAATATACCAGCGTGTAGCCAAGACCCTTTTGGTTGGCCATTGACTCGGTGTAGGCAAGAGCTTGCTTACCAATATCCCACGTTTTAGGAATGTTGATTGCGTTCAGAAATGTTTGCTGTGCATCGCCTAAGTTGGCTGAGAATTGACCAATGCCGTTTTCACCAACGAAACCACCCGTGCCGAGTTCGGCGGCAGTCCACACCGTTCGGTTGGCAAAGTTGAGTGCGCCCTTAGCAACTGCTTCGGTACCGGCAAGCGATGCCTGACCTTCCCAGCTTCGCTGACTTTCTGGCGTGTCGGCAGCCATTACAGGGTTGTACTGAGCGATGTTGTTCAGGGTGTTGGTGAAGAAATTACCAATGTCGCCAAGGATGCCACGACCGCTTTGTTGCGGTTTGGGCTGATCCGTTGCCGCGTTCGCAAAGGTGTGCGCAATGTTGGTGGCGTCACTCCAGTATTGGTTAGCGTCACGGTTGCTGGTGGCGTGGCCGAGAACTGCGTCCCTGACGCCGGAAAGCATATCTGCCTGCTTGGTCATCAAACCGAGCGTGGTGCCATCAACGCCAGGTGTGCTGGCAATGGCGTGAACCGTGGCTGGCTCTTGTGCCAGTCGAGGGTTAGCGACTATTGCGGCCTTAGCGTTCTGCTCATACGGAGTTGCCCACGGTGGCATTACCGAGTCAAGCGGCGAATTTTTTGGCTCCATCAAACACCCATCATGCTTGCCATTGAAGCAAGGCTCTGCAACGTTTCTGATCCGCTAACTCGGGCGGCGTTGGTCAGGTGCATAGTGGCAGTCTCCGGTTCAGGACCCATGCTGTTTGGCCCAGGCCCGAAGGGAAGTCCAGCGGTGACGGGTTCGTTGGGGCGGTTCGTTGGCTCAAGGTGTGGCAACTGTCCGGGGCGGGGAAGTGGCATAGCCGTTACTGGTGCCGATGGTGCTGGTGCAGGTGCGGCGGCAACGGGTGAGGCCGCCATAGGGATTGCTTGCTGTGCTTCACGCTGTTGCGTAGCCATGCCGTACTCCTGATTGGGAACCGTAGAAATAGGTTGGTTTAGATCGGTGCGGTTGCTGTATGCCGTACCTTGCGTGCCCTGACGTGCGCCGCCCCTACCCTTGCGTGGCATCTAGTTATACTCCTGCTGGTGCTGGTGCTGGTGCCATTGCTACCGCTGGTGCCATACCACCCTGCGGTGCGCCTCCACCTGCGTGTAGTTGTTCAAGCAAGTCCTGAAGTCCTGGCTTGCCTTGCTGTGGCGGTGCCGTCTGAATGGGTTTCTCTGGGCTGGCACCAAGACCGGGCTGTTGCTCAGCGGTCGGACCCTGTTGGGCTTGCATTGCTTGTGCCTGCGCCTGCTGCTTCTCTTGTTCTTCTTTGTGAATTTGAGCAACGGCATCCTCAAGGCTGGTGTGACGCTGTGACTTGGCTTGGGCGATGCGAGCGATGATGCTGGGGTCTAGTTGACCCTGAGCAGCCTGCTGCTCAAGACCTGTAAGCAACGCTTTACGCAGACCTTCAATTTCCACAAGGTCAGCCTCACGAGCTGGGTCTTTGATAGCCGGGTCCATGGTACGGGCCGTTTCATTGGACATGATGCCCATTCCCACACGCTGACCAATAGAAACCACCATAGAGTTGATATCGCTACCCGGCATTGGGTAGACAACCTTAGACATATCCGTTTCAAAGGTTTCGTTCGGAACATAGTCAGGGCGCGTGACCTTTCCATCGGAGCCAAAGAAGAACATACTGGGCTTGTTGCCGTAGTACGCCTTCATCATCTTGACGGCGCGGCTGTTCTCCAACTCCATCGAGTTCGCCAGGATCTCCTGGTACTCCTGAAGTGGCATGTCAATGGCCGAGCCAAGAACGGTGGCACCACGGCGAGCGGTGCGAATGTTGGAACCGGACTCACCGTTGAGTTCCTGAGGAATGTTACCCGTCATACGCTGGGCACGCTCTAGGTTGCTAATCGCAATCTGGGCGTCCTGCGTCTGCTGGGGGTGGATAATCTGAATCTGTCCCTTGTCGATGACGCCTCGGATACCCATCTTGCCATCGGCCTCTTGGATAACACGGGGGCTAGTCGGTGAGTTCGCAGGGGAAACGACCCACTCGTCGGGGAATACGTTGCGGAATACGGCAATGGTGTTGAGCGCGTCCAGCTTGGCTTCGCGCTGGTACATACCGAGCATCTGGTCAAACTGACCCTGCAAGCGGTCAAGGGTGATGCGACCGGCGATAACGACAGGGCAAACCTCGGCGCGGTTAGGGATGCGCTCCAGAATGATGTTGGAAGCGGAACCCTTGCCAATCTCCTGACCGTATGGGTTCTGAGCTGGACGTTCTGCACCAACGGCAACCATGACGGTTTCGTTGGCGTCCATGTACTCAAGAATCTGGAACAGGTCGGACTTGCCTTTGTCGCCACGGTACAGTACCGACATTTGTTGAGGGTAGTTCTCTTGTAACCAGCCAAGGGGTCGGCGGTCGGCAAAAATGCAGTCGGTCGGCTCCATGTTGTCGGGGTCAATCATGGGCGACGGGTAGGTGGCCAACGGGTTGCGAACACGCCAGAACGGAATCTGTCGGCGGTCGCTGGGGTCAAGAGCCACGGGCGAAATCGAGATGGCCGACATACCGTAGGCAGTCAGGTGGCGAGCGCGACGGCGCACCTTGGTGGTCATCTTGTTCATGTCCCACCAGCCAAGGTTGGCCATACGGCGATCGTGCGCCTTGTTCTCGGACGCTTGGATACCGTTGCGCAGGGCAGGATACTGAATGTCTGGCAAGACCGACGCCACGCGCATTGAGAACTGGTCAATGCCCTGAGCGATAAGGTTAGGGATGGCGGGACGCTCTGCCTCGTCCAGCTCCGGCAGGGGAACGATAACGTCACCGTTGTAGTGGTCACGCACCTCGGTCATGCGCTTGAAGATACCCGACCGGCTCATACGCCGCTCTTGGTACATTGAGACTATTTGACCAGCAGCCTTATCGTTATCCGGGGCCAATGCCATGTATTACCTCAAGTTTGATAGTTGCGTGCTGCGAACCCACTTGGGACGCCATGCTTGTACTTGGCGTGTTTTAGGCTGGTACAGGTTGGGAATGTTCCACTCGAAGAACCACTCAGCCATTACGCAGTCATCTGTACGCCCGTGAGGGTATTTGGTTACTTCGTCAATGAGATGCATTGACCGAGTTTTGCCCTCACCCTTACCCATCAATCTTACACGACCAAAACGCCAATGTTGAGAAATCGTCGTAACACCGTAGTTTGCGTCACTCTTGTTGGTGTTGGTGTTGTGCGGAATTATCTCGACGCCATTGAGCTGTCGCCAGCGTTTGAAGTGATCGTACTGGAGCATGAATCGTTGGGCGGCATTTTGCTCGATGACCCAAACTTGTATCGGGAAACCGAGACTGGACGACAGCCGTTGCCATTCTTCCATAACCCCAGTGAATTCACCCTGATTGTAGTTATACTCCAGGAATTCTGGTGCTTCCATTTTTTTACGAATAAGGTCAAGGAGAAATCGTTGTTGGCTATCAGGGTGATATAGCCAACATTGAATGGACCAATAGTTAGTTGGCGACGGGTCAGCCGTGGCAACGACCATGCAGTCGGCGGGGTTGATTCCTGCCGGTATCTCCCATCGGTCGCGTTCCTTATCAATGCAGCCTGGCGAAGTTCCGTGTCCAAAAACCCATTCGTTTCGTACCAGAGTTTCATCTAGGGCAATATCTTCTTGCTGATAGACGACCGCAAAGCGTTCGCCACGGTTTGACATAAGATTCGATACTTCGCGCCACGGGAGCCTACGGGGGTCCAGAAGGCAACCCTTAGGGTAAGCGTCAGAGCCTCGCTTATGGAATTCTGGGGCGCATCGGTCCTCGTAGTGGGCACGGTACAACAAGTGTTTGTATTTCTTGTCGTGTCGTAGATTGGCGATTTCATCATCGGTAAGTTTGTCAAGTATTTCATCTTCTTCAATAGGCTGGGTCATGTCCAGCGCGAAACGGTACAGGTCGTCGGGGGCAAGCCTTTGACCAATTAGGGCAAGCATCCCAGCAGGTTCCAGACGAGTCTCGGCAACGTCTTGATACCAGTCCTCCATAGCCTCGCGTTGCTCTGCCGAGCGCACCTTACGAGGGTCTACAAGGTCGTCCCAAAAACAGCCGTCAAAGCGGCCACCAATAAAACCTGAGTCCATACCGTAAGCACTGAGCGTTGGTTCTTTTTCTGAGATAGCACCGTTTTCTTCGGGCTGCATAACGATGAACGCTTCATTGGTCCATAGTTCTTTGTCTAATGGTTTGAACCGGCCAAAGTCAATGGCCAGCGTGGATTCGGCGTCGACGGCTTGGCCACGGGCTTTAAGGTTATCGTCAGCCTGTTCGGGAATGGTACGCTCAAGCGAACGACGCACACGCATCAGGTTTCGCTTGGCGAGGCTCATGGTCGCAGAACCAGTCAGCAGGCGCACCGAGCGGTTACGGCAGATAATCCAGCAGGTCAAGTCGTGGAGCAGGGTGGTCTTACCGGAACCAGGTGGCATGTTCATCACCACATATTCCTTCTGGTCAGACTCTAGGAGCTTGACCAGTTCAGTACCGGCTTCTTCCTGCCACGGCGTAGCGATGCGCCCAAAATACCGACGCCGGAAGTACCCGAAATCCTCTAGGGCTAACTGGGCTTCTTCACATAGCCGATCATAAGCTTTTGGCCCGTCAAGTTTGGCTTCTGCCTTTAGTTCTCGGTAGTTAGACGCCGACGAGTCAATACCCTCATCCGCGCGTAGATTCTGAGCGGCCTTCTCCACACGGTATGCGGTGGCCTCTGAGAACCTCGCTTTGCGGGCGCTTTCGGCAATGGAGAATCCCGCCGCCCGTGCTTCAAAGTATTTCTTTCGCTGTACCGGAGTTACGGCCATTTACGAATTCAGAGCAGTAGTGAGCAATCCAGCTAGACGGTATAAAGGCGTGTTTCCGTGAATTGTAAAAACACCGCCATTGCCGTCGCTGTAATCGCTCACAGCAACGACAAGGCAGTAGTCCTCTACAACTGGCATCTTCCATTCTTCCTCATCTAAGAGTTCAGCGTTGATGCTCGTTAGAAACTTGGGGAGGTTCTGGTCGAGCCACTCTTTGAGTGATTCGCCAATCCAATCCCCTTGGCGTGCCATTAGGCGGCTGGGGTCGCTGGTGCGGGAGTGGCCTCTGGAGCGGCGGGTTGGTTGGCCTGCTGTGCGGCAATGCCTGCGATGAAGTGATCCGCGGCGAGCAGGTTTTCCTTGAGGTTGTGGTGCTTCACAAAGTCAAGAGCTTCAATGGCGCCAGCGATAATGGCAGGAACGCCAACGGCAATGCCCTGAACGGCAGGGTTCAGGTGGAAGCCAGGGTGCAGCAAAGCAAGGATAGAAGTGGCCCCTGACAGCAGAGCCGTAACGTGAGTGCTAATTGTTTTGGTCATGCTTTTATTATAACGCAGAAACCCCCACCGTTACGGTGAGGGTTCCTACGGAAAGTAGCCTGAGTGCTATGCGGGATTGTCCCGCTCCATTATCGTATCACAAATCACACCATTGCGGGGGACCTAAAAAATTTGTGAAGCACCGGGGTGCATATATGCAAATGCCCCTTGGTCAAAACCAAGGGGCACCGCAGCAACACAATCGTCAACTGGATTTTCCAGCTACCTCTATGTTAGCAGAGAAGGGGGGCTAGTGTGCCGCCGAATCTCATACAATTTGAATCAGTAGGCGTCCGGGGCCGGAGGGTTGTCGCTAATGGGCTTGCTCTCAAATTTCGCCGCGAGCGCCGCGCAACCGGGGCAGTTACACATCTTGTCGCAGCCGCAGGTGATACACATTATTTTTTCCTCGCTTTTCCGGCCTGGGACAGAGCAATGGCAACTGCCTGCTTCTGGGGCTTGCCCGCCTTCATCTCGGTCTTGATGTTGGCCGAGATTGTCTTGGGAGATCTTCCGCGTTTTAGGGGCACATACGAGTGTACCAATAAGCATGGAAAAAGTTACGCCAAAAGGTGTTGCACCTCGGCGCCGATGGTGTATCATAGGTATATCGCCATTGGCAGCGGTCGTGGGTGGGAGTCCCCGCGGAGTGTGAGTCTGGAAGCAGATACTCGCCGTAGTTACCCGGTTAGAGCGGGATTCGGTTGGCGCACCCTGAATACAGTTTCATTCGGGGAAACGTCGAGGCTATGCATTTGGCCACAGACTGTCCTTGCGCCGCGCGGTTCTGGTATTGCGGACTTTTAGGAGTTGAGGGAAATGCGGGAATAATTGTTTCTAAACGCTTTTAGCCCTTGCTTAGAATGTGCGATGAGGACAGACGGTTAGCAAGGACTATGAGCTGGTGCGATGACTCCCAGCCAAGAAGCCCGGTGAAAGTATGTTTGATAGAAAAATCTAAGGTGATTTTGACACCACCATTTGTCCCGAACCTGGCGGTTCGTGACGTGATGAGAACTACAAATAAATAAGTTCTGATCTAAAACAAAGTGTGGCGAAAACCCTTGTGTTGTATGGGTTTTGGCGAGAATGACAGTTCTCCGTTTCTGGGATACACACGCGCATAACGACACCCGCCTCGGCATACACCTAGTCAGACAACCCTTGTGACGTGGTGATGAGAGAAAGTAAAGGTGTGTAGGGTAAGCGATGCGTTGGCTATGGCATCAGACAACACAACGCGAGGCATCAGACAACACAACACAACACAACACACAACGCGATTACACTCGCGAGACAACGACCGCTACACTCGCGCCACCGATCTCACCCGCGCTAAAAAGCTCTAGGCCACGCGTAAAAAAAAATTGTGATGAATTCCAGGAGAAAGCACAATTTTTAGATATCTATTTTAGTGATGTTGGCTATCTGTGTTTTTAGTTGAATTGGGTAGCTCTAGGTGATACTATCTACTTAGTGCCGGTGACACCGGCCATAAAAGAAAGGTAATAACAATGTCATATGATTTTACACTTAGCGATGCCAGGGAGATCTTAGAATTCTTTGGAATCAACGGCAACATTGAGTCTATTGGCGGGAGCCTCGTTGCCCTCGTCGTTACCAATGACGGGAACAATGCACTCGTTTCGAACGATATCGGCGTGTTTCACTGCCCAAATTGGGCGGGAGCCGCGGACAACGAGTACGAAACAGAATTGACAGAATACCCATTCAACGCTGAGTCTATCGCGCGCGTTATCCGTGACAACATGCACCTAATCACAGAGGCGGGTGCATGATGTCCGACATTATCCGGATAAATCGCGGCGAGTCTTTTTTAGGCGTGCGCCAATGGTACGTGAATTGCCTAGTGTGCGATAGCCGCCATGAAGAATATGACAATGGCATCCGCGATCGTAAAGACTACTCTTTACCGTGGCAGACTGACACGCGAGAGCTAGCCGTAAGAACTGGCGCGCGTCACGTCTCGTTGCACCACCGCGCCTACTGATTCGAATGGCTACGCGCCGATTAGCGGCCTAGCGCGGTGCAATACCGCGGCGTAGCGCGATGGCATGGTGCCATTGAATTACAGACTAGAAAGAAAGATTATGAGCGATAAAGTATATAACCGCCGCGCGATATTGGTAGCCGTTGTGACTGTATTTAGTTTCTTCCTGAGCTACCGGATAGCACAACTGATTCCCGCTACCAATGGGACTGGCGCATGCCTAGCCTTTTATGTTTATATCGGTATCCCTATTGTAACGGCCTGGGCACTGATCGTTGCATTAGGACTACACAAGCGCTAACATAAGTAGAGCTAGGTGACACCTAGCCTTAGTAGAAAGAAAGATAATGACTAAATTTACCCTTACAATTATTCTAGGCAATGACGCTATGCAGGATAAATATGACGTGGCGCGAGCCTTGGAGTTTCTCGCGGGGGAACTTGGCTACCGTGATAGCGGGCGCGTAGTCGATGACAATGGCAACACCGTTGGCACCTGGAGCTTTAACTAATGACTATTAACTACGATGAATTGGCCGACAACGTGACTCAGAAACTACTGAACTACGGTTTTAGCGTGAAAGTAATTTCTTGTGCCGTACCCGCGACAGCGCCACAATGGGCTAAGAATTGCAACGCTTGGAGCGTAACCGTAGTCTATAAAGACCGCGCCATGGTGACTACCTATTACACTGGGAGCGGCATTACCCGCATTCCTAGCGCTGCTGACGTGATCTCGTGCATTAGTGGCGATTATGACACAA
>Ga0208387_1000022_pt1 | contig 63212 bp, 82 predicted proteins | sample CryBogCBH27Jul09_FD_184611 | JGI IMG/M metagenome (GOLD analysis project Ga0208387, IMG submission 184611) | Freshwater microbial communities from Crystal Bog, Wisconsin, USA - CBH27Jul09 (SPAdes) | ecosystem: Environmental > Aquatic > Freshwater > Lake | place: Crystal Bog, Wisconsin, USA...
AACCTAGGGTTTACCCTAAGTGCTGCTCTGGCTCCCGGCCAGATGCGAATGATTCTCATTACCAGGTAGAATGTCCAACAACTAGGGGTAGACCCTGATAGGGTAAACCCTTAGAGCCACACCGGTGCACACCTGCACCAAGCCAGTGCACCTGTGCACCGTATCGGTGCGGGCGTGCACTATGCCAGTGCGCCAGTGCACCATTGTGGTGCAGGCATGCACTAAAGCGGTGCACGTGTGCACCAATGTGGTGCTGGGCCTTTTTGTTGCACCGCACCACCGTTTAGGGTCCCGTCGGCAGGCGGGGGCGGGGGACCCACTCAGGTCGCAAGCTCGTTAAAATTTCCTGCCTAAAAAGCGAACCCCCTAAAATTTTTTTTTGCAAAATTTGGCAAAATGACCGGATTGGCTAGGATCGATGAGTGTTGTAAAAAGACCACGCCGCAAGGAGAGCCTTTATTCATGCGCCTCTGACTAGGTTGGCTAGGATTATTGTCAAAATCCCACTATACTGCTTCTATATTTATTTTTTATTTTTTAATAATAATAATAATAATAATAATAAAAAGAGTTAGTCAACCTAGTCAAAGCCTTTATCCATGCGCTTCTCCAGCGTCTAGGATTGAAGATAAGGGAGTGGAAATCCCAGCCAAACCCAACAGGCATGCGGGTTGGAACCCCGTCACGGTACTCTGGAGCCAATGCCAGAGCCATTCTACGTCTTTTTAAGAGTCCTAAAAATAGCCTAAAAACAGCTAGAACTAATAAAGACGCCACGCAAACCCCGTCACACCGTGTCCAGGCCAATGTTTATGCGGGTCTTAATTTTAATTTTTTAAAAAGGGGCTGCAATGGTTACGAGTTTGCATTAGTGGGTGTATGGATCAAGAATACGCATACCAAATTCAGGGGGCACTCGAGGATCGAAAGCAGAACGTGAAAGGCTTTCGTGTCTTCCTGTGGACATCGACAAACTTCTACGAGGTCGATATACCCGAGCACGTCTTTCCCAAGACCATACTGCAGTACATGAAGTACCGCATGATGTTGACGAAGGAGGTACAGATACAGTCCCTCCCTGAGAATATACAGAGACAGATACGTGACCCTATCGGGAAGTATCTCAATACCTGGGTACTGGGTAAGCAGAATGGCGATTGAGGTCAATACGCCCGTCATAACATCCGAGGGCTGGACGCTCGCAGGCCTCCTCAAGCCTGGAGACTATGTCTTTGACGAGATGGGAATGCCCCAGGAGATCAAGACGATCCAGGTCTATGATGAGGGCGACTGCTATGAGGTCGTGTTTGATGATGGTGTATCGATACTGGCGGACGGCAACACGACGCTACCCGTAGAGAACCTGAACATACGCAACATACGATCGAGGGGGTACAAAGCCAAGGGGATGATCAAGACGATTGACGAGATACTGGAGGCTGGCCTGACAATGCCTGAGGCAGACAACCGGTACCGTTTCTCTGTAAAAAATACCCAACCTATACAGCTGCCGGAGGTAAATTTGCCGGTACCCCCCTTCATAGTCGGGGTATGGTTCACGAGGACATCCAACACACCCAACCTGTCCGTCGAGAAACACATGGTCAACAGCTACGTCAACCACTTCAGGAGGTACGGCTACAACGCCAAGCGTGTAAAGAGGGAGTACGACAGGATACACCTGGAGCTCAGGCCCAACATACAGCACGCTTTTTTGACAAAGTACCCAGAGAAGCAGCACACGATACCGGATGAGTACCTTATATCCTCAGAGCATCAGAGGATTGACCTACTGAGGGGCATATTTTTTGACAAAAGGCACTCCTACGACAAAAAGATGGACGTATTCAGGTTCATGAGCCGTGACTACTCGCTGGTTAAGCGGATACAGGGCGTTGTGGAGTCGCTCGGGATCAGGACAGTCATGGTCGAGAAGAAGACGGGGGCAAAATTTAGGCTATTTTTCAGGACGGGGATACCACTGATCGAGAATCAGCACAAAAAAGACCCCGCAAATCGATTCAGACGCAGATTTATACGCAAAATTACAAAAATTGAGCCAAAAAAACGCATTTTTGTCGATACCGGCGGGTTTTTCTGCATCGGTGAGGGGTTTATAACGCTATGCTGACAAAAAAACAGGAGCAGCTGCTGTCCCAGTTCGCAAAGGCCAACAAACACTGGCCAAAACCGGAGCTGGATGCGACGCTGTGGCAGGTCAGGTGGGCCATGCAGGCCCTCCCCCACCAGAGGGAGCCCGAGGATGGCGAGTATGATACGTTTCTGATGCTCGCAGGGCGTGGATCGGGCAAGACTCACACTGCGAGCCACTGGATCGGGATCAGGGCATGGAGGCACCCAGGGACACGCTGGCTCGTGACGGCACCGACATCGAACGATATTAGGGCGACGTGCTTCGAGGGCGACTCGGGGCTCCTCAACATCATACCCAAGTCCCTGATCAAGGACTACAACAAGTCTCTCTTTGAGATCACCCTCATAAACGGGTCCATCATACAGGGGATACCGGCATCCGAGCCTGAACGCTACCGGGGTAAACAGTTTCACGGTGCGTGGTTTGATGAGCTGTGCGCATTTGAGTACCTGGATGACGCCTATGATGGCGTGCAGTTCACGCTTCGATTGAAGGATCCAAAGATCAGCCGAGTACAGCAGATCATCACGACGACACCCAAACCGAGGGAGTTGATAGTCGACTTGAATGAGGGCAAGATTGGTGGAGACGTGTACGTCGTCAACGCCAGCTCGTACGATAACAAGGCAAACCTATCCAAGACGTTTTTTAAGCAGCTGGAGACGTACGAGGGTACAGACCTGGGCAAGCAGGAGATCTATGGAGAGATCCTGGACCCCGAGGATGCAGGCATCGTCAAGCGGAGGTGGTTCAAGATGTGGCCCGCAAACAAACCAACGCCAGACCTGGAGTACGTCATCGCATCATACGATCCTGCGACGAGCGAGAAGACACACAACGACCCGACGGCGTGCGAGATATGGGGAGTCTTTGAGCAGCTGGATGGCGGGACGTGCGTCATGCTCCTGGATGCCTGGGATGATCACCTGGCCTACCCGACACTCAGGAGGAGGGTCGTATCCGACTTCAAGGAGGTCGTCTACGGCGCCGACAACACCTTCGCAAAAGGAAGAAAGGCGGACCTGATACTGATGGAGGATAAGTCTGCAGGGATATCTTTGGTGCAGGAGCTGCAGGGTTCTGGCGTCCCGGTGAGGGCATACAACCCCGGAAAGGCCGACAAAGTGCAGCGCATCAACATCGTCGCACCCCTGATAGCCAAGGGCAAGGTCTACATACCGGAGGATCCAGAGAAGCCGGGAGAGCCAGCACCATGGGCCAAACGATTCATGAGGCAGGTCTGCTCGTTCCCAGAGGCGGGAGGGCACGATGACTACGTGGACTCACTGAGCCAGGCACTGCGTGTACTGAGGGACTCGGGATGGCTCCAGCTGGATCCTCTACCAGCCAGGGACTACGACTACGCCGACGATCGCAGAAAGAAGTTTTACAACCCCTACGCAGTCTAGGGCGAATAAAACAAATTTTGTGCATAAGTAGTTGTAGGGAACCCTCACCAAAAAAATTAAAATGCCAAACTTAATCAAGACACCGCAGCAGATCATGTTCGAGCAGGCAGGCATACCGCACTTGGCTGGCGGCGGTAACCCATTCTCATCTCTGACGCCCGGAGCCAAGCAGCTCCTGGAGAAGGCCATCGAGCGCTTCAAGGTCGCATCGGGGCGCATGCCAAACGCAAGCGAGATGTCGCAGATGGAGCAGCACGCTGCATCCTTCTCAAAACCAACGAGGCCGGCACCCAACATGAAGCGACTCGAGGCGACGACGCCCGGTCAGAATGTATTTGTCGACTCTAGCGGGCAGGCCTACAACGCAGCAAGAGGACCACGTGGCGAGCTGACAACGCCAGAGCAGGCAAAGGGTTACGCAATCGATCCATTTGGCAGTACGCCGGCAAACTTCCGTGCAAGGAAGGAGTACTACGATCCACGCATCAAGACGATGGAGGACCGTGACCCATTCCTGACGGAGGCCATGACTGGAAGATCGACGACACGCACGAGCCACAAGCCTTTTACGACAAGTTTAGAGGACCTGGTTGCGAACAAGGCGGCACTCGAGCAGAAGGGTATCTATGGAGACGTGGCGCACGTCAGACCCGGGGACGCCCCCGTGCAGTCAACCACGCCATCATCAGATTTTTTTGCAGAACGGTCCTCAAGGATTGAGAACGCACTACTCCCCGACAATCTGCTCTCGATGCTGCGAAAAAAACTTGGCCACCAGCCGGATGAGGATGAGATAAACGCAGCGATAGCCAACATGAACCCGACACGCCACGACTACACCGGCAAGGGTGAGGGTATTTTTGGCAGCAGGCCAATCTTTACAGGCAAGCCGACAAAAGAGCAGTCACAGCAGCTGGCAGAGTGGCAGCAGCAGGCTATAGACTCCGGCATTGCACCATCCGCTGCTGAGAAACCACTATCGAGGCTGCGTGCACAGCACCAGGGGCTCGCCAACGAGATCGATCTCGGCCCCGATACGGGCTTCAAGGCAGGCGGGCACCTGAACCCGGACTATATGCGTGCCGAGATGACGGTACACGGGCACACGCCGCAAAAATTTGCAAAGGGTGGTGCCGCACTAATTGCAGCGCAAAGTATGTATGGATTACCAGAATCTATTGACTTAGGTAAATTTGATGAAGCTGCGTTGGATTTAGCTAATTTAGGTACGGCCTCTCATCAACTTGCTCCAAAAGCAACTGAAGCAGTATTAGGTAAAAAACTTCCGGCTATGTTAACAAAAACAATGGGTGGTTTTTTACCAGCTTTAACAATTGGAGAAATGGCTCGCATAGATCCTTTAAATGAAAATGAAGAAAAAGATCTAAATGAATTTTATGGAAGGCCTAATTTGTACAAACAAGGTTTTTTAGCCGATATAGCGGATTTTGCGGGTGACACCGCAAACGAATTTGTTGATAACACAAATCAAGCTATAAATATTTTAAAAAACAGAACCCCCAATCCAAATTCTAGTTTTGCAAAATATAAACAATCTGCAGAAAACGAAAGACATCGATTGGCTAGTGAAAAATACCCAAGCCAGTACGAACCATTTGACACGTACAATATGCCATACCGGTTTATGTTACAGGAAAACGAATAAATGGCACTACCTACCCTACCGATTCAGCAGGGGGCTAACCTGCCCGACCTCCGCAATGAGGACATGGAGGAGGCAGAAGAGCAGCAGGAGGAGATGGACGAGCTTGAGAGTGAGCTCGGCCTGGAGGAGGACGAGGGTGAGGAGGAAGTCATTGAAATGGATGATGGCTCTGTCATCATCAACTACAAAAAAACACAGGGCCCCCAAAAACAGCCCGAGTTTTACGCCAATCTGGCCGAGAGTTTTGATGAGGACCTACTTGAAGAACTAGCAACCCGATACATCGAGTACATCGATATCGATCGGGAGGCACGAAAAGAGAGAGATAAACAGTATGAGGATGGACTCCGTAGAACAGGACTTGGAAAAGATGCACCCGGGGGAGCGACGTTTGACGGGGCTTCTAAGGTTGTGCACCCAGTTATGGCAGAGGCTTGCGTCGATTTTGCTGCCAGTGCTGCAAGGGAGCTACTCCCGCCTGAAGGGATTGTTAAGTCGGAAATAAAAGGCACCGCAGACAGGAAACGCACCGAGACGGCCGCAAACAAGGCCGAGTTTATGAACTGGCAGCTCTCGGAGCAGATCCCGGAGTACAGGGACGAGATGGAGGTACTGCTTACGCAGGTACCGCTGGGTGGTAGCCAGTACCTGAAGTGGAGATACGACAGCGAGCAGAAGAGACCGGTGCCCGAGTGGATACCGATCGATAACATGCTGCTCCCGTACGCCACGACAAACTTCTACACCTCGCAGCGTGCTACTGAGGTGCAGGACATCACTGAGGACACGTACCGTCAGCGCATCGAGCAGGGTATCTACAGAGATCTGGAGAATGCGGACTACATCGGCGAGTTGTCCTCGGATGAGATGACACGATCCGAGAAGGCTAACAACAAGATCGAGGGCAAAGAGATGCCCTCCACCAACATCGACGGCGTGCGTCGTGTCTATGAGATCACATGCTTCGAGAGGCTCGAGGATGATGGTGAGACGGACGGCAGACGTGCGCCATACATTTTGACAATCGACGACACGAGCGGCAAGGTATTATCGCTCTATCGAAACTGGGCATACGGAGATGAAAAACTCACAAAGCTCGACTGGATCGTCGAGTTTAAATTTATTCCCTGGCGTGGAGCTTACGCCATTGGACTACCTCACCTTATCGGTGGCCTTAGTGCTGCTCTTACCGGCTCTCTTCGTGCTCTCCTTGACGCTGCTCACATCAACAACAGCCAGACAATGCTTAAGCTCAAGGGCGGACGCATATCTGGACAATCTGACCGAGTGGAACCCACGCAGGTCATCGAGATCGAGGGATCTCCTGGGGTAGATGATGTGCGCAAGCTGGCGATGCCGCTACCATTCAACCAGCCATCCTCGGTACTCTACAACCTCCTTGGCTGGCTGACTGATGCAGCCAAAGGCGTTGTTACGACGTCCGAGGAGAAGATCGGGGACGTCAACGCCAATGCACCTGTCGGTACGACGCAGGCACTGATCGAGCAGGGTGCCAAGGTATTCTCATCGATACATGCGAGACTACACCGCAGCCAGGCCAAGTCGCTAGCAATCCTATCCAGGATCAACCACTGGTACCTGGATGAGATGGACAACGAGTCTGGTACGGAGATCGCCGTACGTGACTTTGCAGACAATAACGACATTCGCCCAGTATCGGACCCCAACATATTCTCAGAGACTCAGAGACTGGCACAGGCGCAGGCGATCCTGCAGATGGCCACCTCTGCACCTCCTGGAATGTTCGACATGCGTGCCGTCTACGGCCGCATTTTGAGGCAGCTCAAGGTCCCCAACGTCGAGGAGGTCATGCCCAACCCTGACGGCATCAAGGAGTCCAACCCGGCTCTCGAGAACGTCTCGATGACGATGGGCAGGATGGCCGCCGCATACCCGGATCAGGATCATATTGCCCACATCAAGATCCACTTGGCTTACGCACAGGACCCGAACTACGGCGGCAGCCCAATGATTGGCCCCGTATTTGCACCGCACGCACTGGAGCACATCAAGCAGCATTTGACGCTACACTACCTGCAATCTATGCGTGGCTACGTCGCACAGGCATCCGGCGGCAAAGAAGCATTCAAATTGCATGAGGAGAAGCCTCTCGATGTAGAGGCTCAGCAGGCACTCTCACTGGCTGCCCAGATGGTGCAGGCTGACTCGCAGCAGACGTTTGCACCGGTCATGCCAGCAATCCAGGGGCTTGTACAGAAGGTTCAGCAGGCGCAGCAGGCGCAGCAGCAGAATATGCTCAACAATGACCCGACTGCCCAGGTCTTGCTCAAGACGCAGATGGCCGAGACTCAGCGCAAGGCGCAAGAGTTCCAGACTCAGATGCAGACAGATTTGCAGAAGACGCAGCAGGAGTATCAGCTCAAGGTTGCCGAGCTGCAGCAGAAGGTTGCAGAGTTGCAGGCTAAGTACACGACCCAGACAAACATCGATAGCCAGAGAAACGCTACAGATATCGCCCTCGCAAACATCAACAACTCCGCAAGGGAGCGGACTGCGATGATCACAGCAGGCGCACAGATGGATCAGCAGCAGGCGCAGCTAGAGCACGAGCAGAATCAGTCCGCAGCGGAGGCTATCCAGGCAGCGGAGCAAGACATACGCCAGCATGGTCTCGCAGTCGAGCAGCAGCAATTCCAGCAGGCTGCGCAGCAGGTTCAGCAGCAGGCTCAGGCGCAGCAGCAGGCCGATCAGCAGCGTATGCAGCACGAGCAGCAACTTCAGCAGCAAGCTATTCAACAGCAGCAACAGGCGGCACAGCAGCCTCAACAACCACCCCAGCAAGGATAAGTAAATGGAAAAAGAACTTGGTTTTAAGAAGGCCTACAAGATGACCGGTACACCCGGCTATGCAGGCGGACCAGATCAGAAGGTCGAGAGCGGTCCATCCGGCTCGCACCGTGACAATAACTGGAAGAAGGGCGCAGCTCAGGTCAAACTGAAGGGCACCAACAAGGTCGGCCCAGATAAGAACCTGAACGACATCGGCGGCGGCAATTTTTACTAATTAGGGCGGAAAAAACAATATCTTTGCATAAGTAGGTGTAGAGGGAACATATTCCGACGGGAATCGTTCTTGCCGATACAAGGACTAACCCTCTACATAAATTAACTTATCGGAGTTATAAAACGCTATGAAAGATTTTATTAGTGAAATTCTGGATAGAATTTTAATCGCTGAAAAAGAAATGATTGACTCAATTTCTTCCGGCGTAAATATACACAGCTTTGAGGCATATCAAAGGCTGGTAGGTAGGAGAGAAGGTTTATCTGATGCCTTGTCTATTATTAACAACATTTTATCAGATAGCGAACAAGCTGAATAGCTTATGAGGAGATTGCCGTATGGCGATTGATATGAAAGTTAAAGACGAACCAGACACTCGATCTTTTGATGAGTGTTTCCCAGATGTTGATCCCGGATTGGAAGTAAAAGGGGATCGTGTTTTGGTTCAACTTAGGCGTGAAAAATTTAAAAGCAAGGGCGGTATTGTCTTGGTGGCAGAGACAAGAGAGACCATACGCTACAACGAGACTGTTGCGTTGGTTAAACAGATCGGACCTTTGGCTTATAAAAGTCCAGACGACCTAACTCCGTGGCCAGAGGGTCCTTGGTGCGCTGTTGGGGATATAGTGACGACAATAAAATGGGGTGGATCTAGACACGTTGTAGATCCGGACGATGGTGGTCCTCCAGTAGTTTTTATTGTTATCCAAGCTCGAGAAATTGTAGCCAAAATTAAATCATTTGAAGCGGCTCAAAAACTCAAAGCGTTTGTAGACTAACTAACTTTTGGATAAAAGTATGGCAGACAATGAAAAAGATATCCCCGTCAAGGAGCAGGATGACGGTTCGGCACTCATCTCCATAGATCAGGAGGTTGATCCCTTCGAGAAAGAAGAGGGTGAGGATGATGAGGATGGCCACGCAGATGGCGGCACGGTAGAAGACAGTCACGAGGACGAGGGTGAGACCGAGGATGATCGTGAAAAGATTCGAGAGGCACGCAGAGAAGAGCGCAGGCTGAAGAAGGAGCTCGCAAAAGAGCGAGAGGCGTCAGCCAAGCACAAGATTAGCGCACTCGAGCGCAGGAATGAGGAGCTTGCTAGGCGGTTGGCCAACGTGGAGAACACAGCGGCATCATACCAATTTGCCCAGATAGATAAGGCCCTCGAGGATGAAGCGACTCGGGTAGAGTACAACAAGATGAAACTGCTGCAGGCCTCCCAATCGGGGGATGCTGCGGGCCAGGTGGAGTACCTGGAGCAGTTGCAGGATGCGAAGGCCAGACTGGCACAGATCCAGGCCTACAAGAAGCACCAGCTGGATGAGGCAAAACGCCCACGCCAGAATGTGCCGAATGAGGTCTCTGCAGACGTACAGAGGAACGCAAAAGACTGGCTCGGTAAAAATAAGTGGTACGATCCTCAGGCACGTGACACCGATAGCAAGATAGCCAAGGTGATTGACACGGAGCTGGCCTCAGAGGGTTGGGACCCGGCGGACCCAGAGTACTGGGACGAGCTGGATAATAGACTACAGGCACGACTACCCCACCGCTACGGCGGTAAGTCCGGTGCCCGCAGGGGTGGACCGACTGCATCGAGCAGGACGGCTAACCCAAGCGGAAAATCGGCAAATACTATTACGTTAAGCAAGGCAAGAGTAGACGCCATCAAGGATGCAGGAGCCTGGGACGACCCAGCCAAGCGTGCAAAGATGATCAGAGCCTACGCAGCCTTCGATAAACAAAACCGTAACGGATAAGGGTAGATAAAATGAATACGAGAATTAAGCGTGACGTGGAAGACCGTTTAGCAGAACGAGTCTTGGAGGTCAAAGCTAGAGCCGAAAGCTCAGAAGATTTATCAAATAGGGAACGCATAGAGGCGTTCCGTGATAAGTGGCAGAACTCTGCTCTGCCAGACATTCCAAAGGATGCTATCCCGGGAATGCACTTGTGCTGGTTGTCAACAACCAACACGTACGACAGTATCGACAAACGCATGGCATTGGGTTATGAGCCAGTGAAAGCCGTAGAATTAAAAGGCTTTGAAACGCTAGGTAAGATGAGCTCGGGCAAGTTTGAAGGCTGTGTTAGCTGTAACGAAATGGTTCTCTTCAAAATACCGGAAGAAATCTATCAGGAAGTGATGCGGATGATGCACCTGGAGGATCCACTGGAACACCAGCGCAACATCACCGCCCAAGTGCGCAATACTGCGCAGGAGGGCAAGGGTGGCCGTTCAATTCTTGAGGGTGGCGTTCTGGAGATGGAGAAGGCGGCCAAACGAGCGAGCAGCGATATTCGCTTCTCATAACATACTTCAATAAATACAAAGGAAATATAGATGTCAACGACATACAACCCCTTTGGTATGAAGCCAGCTTATCATCCAAGCGGCTTGGACCGTGCTACCCCATTCGTGGGTACCAACAGTTTCCAGGCAGCTACTGATAACTCATACAGCGCCCCCTACGGTTTGACCACGGGCCAGGCTTTCTACCAGTACCAGCCAGTAGCAATTAACTCATCCGGCCAGCTCTACCCGGCACCTACACTTGCAGCCACAGGCCGCATGTATGGCGTGTTTGACGGTGTTGAGTTCACCGACTCGCAAGGCCGCCGCTCGGTAGCCAAGTGGGCATCGAAGACAACCCTCGACGCATCGACACAGATCGTCTTCTGGTTGTTCACAGACCCCGCAATGGTCTACGAAGTTCAGTGTAACGGTTCCGTTGCAACTTCCGCAATCGGTCTCGAGTACAACTTTGACGCAACTAACACCGCAGCATCCGGTTACTCGATCGGTAACGGCGGCGCAGGCTTCTCGACAACAGCATTGGCAGCATCGCCTGTCGCAGCTGGTGCTCAGGGCCAGGTCAAAGTAGTGGGTCTTGGTCGTGAGACAGCATTCCCAACAGGCCAGACAAACGCCTGGGCAGATGCCTACACAATCGTCCAAGTTCAAGTTGCTAACAGCCAGTTAGTGGCTCCGGCAATCTCGGTTTAATTAACAACGAAAGGAACTAAACATGGCAACCCCAATGCGTAGTACGGACTTTCGTGCGGTAGTCGAACCGATTATCAACGAAGTCTTTGACGGTGTGTATGAACAACGTGCCGACGAGTGGAAAGGTTTTGTAGAACAAATCCAAGGTATTCCACGCAACTATCACGAAGAAGTAATGCTGTACGGCATGAATGCCGCTCCTGCGATGCCTGACGGTACTCCTGTCAGCTATGACCAGGGTGGTACTCTGTACATCACACGCTTCATCTATCAAATCTATGGCTTGGCATACGCCTTGACCAAAGTATTGATGGAAGACGGTGACCACATCCGTATCGGCAGCACCTTCGCCAAGCACTTGGCTCAATCAATGATCGAGACCAAGGAAACCCTGTGCGCTAACTTGCTCAACTTCGCATTCACAACCGGCTACACCGGCGGTGACGGCGTTACACTGGTCAACACAGCACACCCGATCGCTAACGGTCAAACCTTCAGCAACCAGCTCTCAACAGCCGCATCTCTCTCGCAGACATCGGTTGAGCAGATGCTGATCCAGATCCGCTCCGCCATTGACAACAACGGCAAGCGTATCCGCCTGAAGGCTGAGCAGCTGATCGTTCCACCCGCACTGGAGTTCCAGGCTGAGGTTATCCTCAAGTCCGTACTCCGCTCGGGTACAGCCGACAACGATCTTAACCCGATCAAGTCGACAGGCATGCTGCCAAAGGGCGCACACGTGGTGACACGTCTGAGCTCAAGCAAGGCCTGGTTCGTGCAGACAGACGCAGAAAACGGTCTGATGCTCGTAATGCGCCGCCCAATGGAGAAATCCATGGAGGGTGACTTCGAGACCGACTCGATGCGTTACAAGGCAACGGAGCGTTACGCTACCGGCTGGCACGACGCTCGTGACATCTTCGGCACCGCCGGCGTTTAATCAGCGCCAAAGCAGTAAAAAAAGGCTCCCCACGAGGGAGCCTTTTTGTTTTTGGGGCACTTTTTATCAATTTTTTGCATTAGTAGTTATAGGAAGACTTATCCCATTCTGACTGCCGAACTTCCCGGTACGACGACTCAGAGACAGTTTGGGAAAACCACTGAGACAAGGAAATTAACATGTCAAGCTCATTTACAGGCCCAATCCGGGTATTTAAGCGCAACAACCCAACCAACAACGGCGTGATTGCACCCGACAACACGGGCGCAGTAGCCTGCTCACAGCAGAGTTACATCACCAACCCAATCACGACAACCACCGCAGGCAATACAGTATTCACAACGGCAGACATCGGTACAACCACCGTGACACCATACGTGTTACCGGCCGGTGCGCTGATCAGTAACATCCGCCTATACCAGACTACAGTACCTGCAGGTTTAGTCGGTGGCGTTATCACCGTGGCAATCGTACAGACCAACCCAACCACGGGCGCACAGACGACGACAACCATCGGTACAATCACACCGACAGCAGCAGGTGGCGTGATCTCCATCTCGTTCGTGGCTTCTGCAGCAGTGGCTGCGATCCTGAACAACATCGGCGTCCTTGATGCGACACTGACGTTTACGGCAGCAGCCGTGACGACACTGACGAGCGGCTCGCTCGGCGGTACATTGGACGTATCCTACACTGCCCGCAACGTAGATGGATCAATTACTCCTATCGGTTCCGGCTACACCAACAGCTAAATAATCTCAGGGGGCTAACCACCCCCGTTACTTTTAAACTCAGGAGATTATTGTGACTGTATCAACAAACATATTTACATCACCACCTCACTCGGTGACGGTACAGGGTGCCTACGAGCCTTTTGACCTTCAGGTTGCACGCAACCAGATCATGGGTCACCAGGTCGTCAGCATCTTTGGATACCAGTCAGCAGTGACAACCACGTCAATCCCTGTCTGGGAGAATGCCGCAGCATACGTATACCCCACTACGGCATCGACACTGACACTCGTCAGTACATCCGCATCGGACGACACGTCTGCAAAGATTTTAATCAGCGGCCTGGATGCAAACTTTAACCCGATATCCGAGACGCTTGCAATGAACGGCACGACTGGCGTGACTACCGTCAACAGTTACTTCCGTATCAATAGCATGATCATGGTATCGCCTGGTACAGGTCAAAATACCAACATCGGTACGATTACACTCAAGCAGACGACAAACACACTCTCGCAGATCAACGCAGGCGTGGGCAAATCGCAGAGCACTGTATACACAGTCCCTGCGGGCTACAGTTTTTACTTGGATGTCGCCGAGGTCAATACATCAAACAGCTACACCAGCAGCACAATCGTCACGTACAAGGTACAGGCTATCAACAACGTGACTGGCGTCAAGCTGAGTGTCTTGCAGCAGCCTTTTGTCTCAATCTACACAATCAATCGCTCATCTGATCCGTTTATCTACACGGAGAAGACGGACATCCAGTGGCAGCTGTCTACGAGCACGGGCTCAATCGCAGCGGGTGTAGTAATTACTGGTAAATTGATCAAGAGCAATTCACAGGCGGCGTAAGTAAAAGATGTCGGTATATATTGACACGAGGGGAAACTCTGTCCTGTCTGTGGCGATCTGCGATCGCTGCAACAGGAAGTTTCCTTACGTGGATCTTATGCCGGATCCAAACTTTCCTGGTATGCGTGTCTGCAAGGAGGATCTAGACAATTTTGATCCGTGGAGACTGCCTGCCAGACAGACAGAGAATATTGCGCTGCGGTTCCCAAGACCAGATGTATCTATAGCACTGCAGCCTAATCAGATTATGACGGATGGTGGGTTTACTGAGGGTGCAAACTCGATCTTTATCGAGGGCGTCCCACCAGCAAGTGGTGCTCAGGGCGACTTGAATCAGCAGAGTACTGTCGTACCAACAACGCAGCAGCTGTACCCTTTTGTAAACTCAGTTACACCAAACCTTGGCACAAAGTCCGGCGGGACGCCCGTAGTGATTGTGGGTGCAAACTTCACGAGTGCCACGACGGTCAAATTTGGTGGAAGTGTGGCAACATTCGTAATCATAAACTCGACGGAGATACACGCAACAACTCCAAGCTACCCCGTCACGGGTATCGTGGATGTCAGCGTAATATCCCCGTTTGGCACGGGCACTTCACATGGTGCCTTTACCTACACGTAGAGATTAAATGGCCGATCAACCGATAACTGGACTACCCGTTGCGCTCACCCTGACAGGGAATGAGCAGGTTGCTGTCGTCCAGCTTGGAGTCACCAAGCAGGCGTCTGTCTCCCAGATTGCCAACGCAGCATCCCCCGGCAAACTTATCACCAGCGTCGCACTTAACTCATCAAATTACCTCGTGTTTTACTACAGCGACGGTACTCAGTCACTGGTGGGGCCTATACCGGGCTTTGTGTCTGCGACAATCAATGGAGCGGGGCACCTCATACTGACGCAGACGACTGGGGCGACAGTCGACTGCGGGTATGTCATTGGACCAATGGGGCCCACGGGCCCGACCGGCTCAACAGGCCCTACAGGATCAACCGGAGCAACCGGCCCCACTGGTGCGGCATCGACAGTCGTAGGCCCTACGGGGCCTACAGGACCGACTGGTAATGTTGGACCCACTGGTGCGGCATCGACAGTCGTCGGTCCAACAGGTCCAACCGGGGCAACAGGGCCAGCATCGACAGTAGCGGGACCTACAGGACCTACAGGAAACACGGGCAGCCAGGGTGGTACCGGATCAACTGGCCCCACTGGTGCCATGGGCCCCACGGGCCCGACAGGCGTGCAGGGTGCTGCATCATCCGTGCCTGGTCCAGCAGGGCCAACAGGGCCCACAGGATCGACGGGCGCCGCATCGACCGTTCCCGGACCGACAGGACCAACAGGGCCCACGGGGGCGACTGGTGCTGCCTCGAGCGTCCCGGGACCTACAGGCCCGACTGGTGCCACAGGACCGACCGGTGCAGCATCGACGGCACTGGGCCCTACGGGCCCCACAGGTGTAACGGGTGCCACGGGGCCCACGGGAAGCGTCGGACCAACAGGCCCGACAGGCGTACAGGGTGCCGCATCATCAATACCGGGACCAACCGGTCCAACAGGCACGCCAGGCACTCCAGGCGGCCCAACGGGGCCAACAGGACCCACGGGGGCGGACTCTTCCGTCCCAGGCCCAACAGGGCCTACTGGTCCTACAGGATCGACCGGAGCATCCGGACCTACTGGGCCCACAGGGGCGACTGGATTAACAGGGCCTACTGGTCCTACAGGATCGACCGGAGCATCCGGCCCAACAGGCCCAACCGGTCCTACAGGATCAACCGGCAATACAGGACCAACAGGGCCTACAGGGCCGGGCACTGTGACATCGGTATCTGTCGCCACCGCAAACGGTTTGGCTGGAACATCCAGCGGGGGTGCCACTCCAATTCTAACCCTCTCGACTACAGTCACCGGGGTAGTAAAAGGCAACGGCACATCGCTATCCGCTGCGACGGCCAACACGGATTACCTGATACCGGCACTCGCCAATACGGCAGTGACTGGATTTAAGTCTGCCACATTCAACGGGCAGATAAGTAACTCATCAACGTCCGGCTCGATTACGGTAGACTGGACTCAGGGTAGTTTTCAGACTCAGGCAGCACCAACGGGTACGATAACCTACACGTTTACAGCACCCGTCGGCATCTGTCACCTACAGCTATTCATTGCGGCACCGACAACGGCCCAGACGATTGTATGGCCTGCCAACTTATTTTGGCTTGGTGCTACGTGGGCGGGTGCAAATGGAAAGGCGTCCATGATAAACTTTTACTATGACGGCACAAATTATTACGCCATCGGGACTAATCAGGTGTAGACATGACTCCAGTTATTACTAGCCAACCGGCAGTAGTTGTACACGACGACATCTCAGCGATTAACTTTACCGCAAAGGGTGGTGGTTATACGCTGAGTGATGCCATTGTGGGCGATACTGACTACATCAACTCCCTGACACCAGACCAGATCACGGCGATTCAGACTGAACGCTTTAACAACTGGTACACGATTATCACTACCCCAACGGAAGCCCCCGTCGATCCTGTTGACCCACAGGTGTAATAAATGGCTGCTCGATACTGGGTCGGTGGTACTGCAACGTGGGATGGTACAGCAGGTAGCAAATGGGCATTAACTTCTGGCGGTGCTGGTGGTCAAGCTGTTCCTACGTCTGCTGATACGGTATTCTTTGATGCTAACTCAGGCGCAAACACAGTAACGATTGGTTCTGGTACAGCAGTATGCTTAACGCTTACTCTTACTGGTTTTACTGGAACATTAGCGTTCGGCACTAACTCAATTACGGTATCTGGCACTAACACCACAATATTTACAGGTGCAACTACTTGTACGGTAACAGGAACACCATTACTAATTTGTAATGGAGCAGGAACTAGCGGTCAAACAAGAATTATTAACACTACTTCTATGGCTGAAACTAACTTAATTAGTTTCAACATAACAGCAGGGGTAGACATTGTAAGTTTTACTACATCAAGAACAAAAACCATAAACTTTACTGGTTTTACAGGATCATTAGTAGCTACTTCACACACTATTTATGGTGATTTAGTTTTATCGTCAGGAATGACCGTAACTGCAAGTGCGACTGTTTTAACTTTTTCTAGCACCCTTGTCCAACAAAACATTACAACAAACGGTACATTGTTAGATAGACCACTTACATTTAGTGGAACTAATACTTATCAATTACAAGATGCTTTAACTACAAGTTCAGCGAGAACACTGACGCTGACAACGGGTACGTTAGACTTAAATAACAAGACACTAACTACTGGATTGTTTTCGTCATCAAACTCAAATACTAGAACTTTAGCTTTCGGTGTTTCTGGCTCTTTAAACGTAGGCGGTACTGGTACAGTTATAGGTTGTTTAACATATACTGGCTTAACCATAACAGGATCATCAAACGTCAACGTAACGAGTACTGGCTCTACGGCTATAACAATTCAAACTCCCAACGTAACAAACCCGTTTAACTATGCGTTTACTGGTGGTACATACGCACTTACATTTTCAGTTAACTTCCTTGTAGGTGGTCTTAACTTTACAGGTTACGCAGGTACTCTAGGTAATGCTGCTTTGGCTATTGGTGGAAGCGTGGTTATATCTACCGGAATGACGTTAACCGCCGGAACAAACGCTTGGACGATAGCTGGTTTAACGCAGCAAAATATAACTACAAACGGTAAGACACTAGATTTCCCAATTAACTTCGGTAGCGGATCATCCACTAATACAGTTCAACTTCAAGATGCAATGACTTTAGGCAGCACTAGGGCAGCTTTGCTTAATAGTGGAACGCTAGACTTAAACAATAAAGTATTAACCGCAGGCTCATTTTCTTCGTCAAATACCAATACTCGTTCAATATTGTTTGGTACTGGAAATATTACATTAGCCACAAATAACGGAACAATTCTTGCCGGGGCAACCTTAACGGGGTTTACCTACACAGGTACTCCGACTATAAACGCAACATACTCAGGGGCTACAGGTACTAGAACATTTAACTGGGGTAATACTGCTGGTGGATCAGAAACAAACGCTGTATCAATTAACATATCTGCTGGTACAGATATTGTTGCACTTTCAACTGTATTTTTAAATTTAGACTTTACAGGTTTTGCAGGTACATATAGCAACAACACCAAAAATATTTATGGAAATTTAGTTATATCTACTGGCATGACGTTAACTGCTGGAACACTCGCTCAGTCTTTTAGTGGAACGCTTACTCAACAAAACATTACAACAAACGGTAAAACGCTAGATTTTCCACTTACATTCAGCGGCACAAATACGTATCAACTGCAAGATGCAATGACGGTCGGTAGTACCAGAATTATTACGCTTACTACTGGCACGTTGGATATGAATAGCAAGACACTTAATTGCGGGTTCTTTGCTTCAAGCAATAACAACTCAAGAACTCTTGCATTTGGAACAGCAACTTTATATGTAAACGGTAGTGGGGCTAATACTTTTGTATCAAACGGTACACCTGCAATGTTGGCTACGGGTAATAGGGTTGTTATTGCCACTTATTCTGGTTCTGTGGGTACAAGAACATTTACAACTGGTGCTGTATTAGAAACAAGTGCTGTAGACCTATATATAACTGGCGGCACAGATACAGTCACGCCAAACGGAAACTTTAGGACAATAGACTTTACGGGTTTTGCAGGTACTTTAACCAACATTGGCCGATCTTTGTATGGAAACTTAGTTTTAAGTACGGGAATGACAATTACAGCAGGAGCAACTGGAACAACATTTGCCGGGACATTATCGCAGCAAAATATTACATCCAACGGTAAAACGATGGATTTCCCTATTGCTCTAAACGGGACAAACACTTACCAACTTCAAGATGCACTAACAATCGGTAGCACTAGGACATTAAACCTTACAACGGGAACACTAGATTTAAACGGAAAAGTTTTAACGTGCGGAATATTTGCATCTGGTAACTCCAACGTCAGGGCGTTAAATGCAAACTTAGGTAGTATTTACGTCACAGGTAATGCAGCGGCGATATTTACTGTTTCACCCGAAACAAACATGACTGCAACCAGCGTCATCCCAATTTATTTTACTTATTCTGGTGCGACAGGAACTCGACAGCTTAACGGTTCTGGTGTTGGTGGTACGGTGCTATTTGATGCCTACTTTAATGCTGGTTCTGATACGGTTCAAATATCAAACTACTTTTGCCGCAATATCAATTTTACTGGCTTTACTGGTACGTTTAATAATCAGTCAACAAACTTGCAGGGTAACGTAATCTTTTCCTCTGGAATGGCAACGGCTCAAGTAAGCGGTACTTTTAACGTAGCATCCAATACTGCAACGCAGCAGATTACAAGTAACGGCGTAACACTAAACTTCCCCGTAAGCATTTACGGAACAACATCTGGCGGTTTGCAGTTACAGGACAATTTAACCGTTGCTACCACGCAGTCAATTACTTTAACGCAAAGAACGCTTGACCTTAATACTCACAATTTAAGTTGTGGGTCAATATCGACATCGGGAACGCTTACCCGTACTATTGCCTTGGGTACAAACACCCTTACGCTGACAGGTTCTGGTACTGTTTTTGATGCTACTACGCCGACAGGATTGACTGTTACAGGCACAGGAACGATAAGCACCAACTCCGCAAGTGCAAAGACATTCATAGGCGGCAGTATTACCTACCCAACTTTGAGCCAAGACGGTGCTGGTACGTTGACAATTACTGGATCAAATACGTTTGCCAACATTACAAATACGGTACAACCGACTACAATAACCTTTACAGCCGGAACCACTACAACGGTAAGCAACTTCAATGTCAACGGTACATCTGGCAACCTAGTAACGCTTAACTCTAGCACACCGGGAACTCAGGCGACGTTGACAAAGTCGGGGGGAGGAACTGTAACATCAAACTATTTAAGCATACAAGACTCAAACGCAACTCCGGCATCAACCTGGAATGCAAATAATTCTACCAACGTCAGCAACAATACCGGATGGAATTTCGGTGCCGTGGTTGTGACGGTTGTAAACGCACTATTTTTTGGGGCATTCTTTTAAACAATGAACAAAAAATTAAAAATTGCTGTATATGCAATTTGTAAGAACGAGGAGCAGTTTGTCGAAAGATTTTGTAACTCAGCCAAGGATGCGGATATTATCCTGATAGCTGACACGGGATCAACAGACAACACGGTCGAGCTGGCAAAGAGGCACAATGCTGTTGTGCACAACATATTTATCAGCCCATGGAGGTTTGACAAGGCCCGTGATGCGGCACTCGCACTAATACCGAGCGACGTGGATGTCTGCGTCTCACTCGACTTGGATGAGGAACTCCAGCCGGGTTGGCGGGAAGAGATTGAGAGAATCTGGAAAGATGACACTACACGAATGCGTTACAAGTTCGACTGGGGCTGTGGTATTGCTTTTCACTACGAAAAAATACATCATAGAAAAGGTTATCACTGGCACCATCCTTGCCATGAGTATCCTGTTCCCGATCTGAGGACTAAAGAGGTCTGGGCCCATACGGATATGCTTCTCGTGATCCACAAACCGGATCCGACAAAGTCAAGGGGGCAGTACCTGGACCTACTCAGGGTGGCGGTCACCGAGGACTCCAGGTGCCCCAGGAATGCCTTCTACTATGCACGTGAGTTGACGTTCTACAGCAAGTGGCTCGATGCCGTAGCGGCACTCAACAAGTACCTGGAGATGCCTGAGGCGACATGGCAAAACGAAAGATGCTACGCCATGAGGCTCCTGGGTACCTGCTACGAGGAGCTTGGTCAGGATGGCACGGAGTGGCTCAAAAAAGCCTGCAGCGAGGCCCCCAACACGAGAGAGCCTTGGGTAGAGTTGGCGATGATCTACTACCGCAGGTGCATGTGGCGAGAGTGTTACGAGGCCTGTAAGAGTGCGCTAAAGATTACAGACAAGGCCGAGGTCTACACGATGGATCCATCGGTATGGGGCTCAAAGCCTCACGATTTACTGGCAATATCCGCCCACAACCTTGGGCTGAAGGAAGAGGCGATTGAGCAGGGGCAGATAGCGGTAGATCTGGACCCGAACGATTTGAGACTCACAACAAATTTGGAATACTACAGGAAATAACATGGCACAGTCAGGGTTTACACCACTGCAACACTACTACAGCACAACTGCGGCGAGTGCACCGCTGGCCGCCAATCTGGTCAGTGGTGAGCTTGCGATCAATATCACGGACGGAAAGCTGTACTACAAAGACAACTCTGGCGTCGTCCAGGTTATTGCCAGCAAGGCAGGCAACGTCAACGTATCATCGTTCCAGACATCTTTATCGGGCCTGACGCCATCGACATCAACCACGGGCGCAGTGACGCTGGCTGGTACGCTCGGTGCGGCATCTGGCGGTACTGGTGCAACGACGTTGACTGGCTACGTTTACGGCAACGGTACGGGTACCATGACGGCATCAACGACGATCCCGACATCGGCTTTGACGGGTAACTTCGTCAGCACCTTCAGCGCAGGGACTACCGGGTTTACACCAAATACGGCTACCACTGGCGCAATTACTCTGGGCGGCACTCTGGCCACTACAAACGGTGGGACTGGATTAACCTCATTCTCTACCAATGGTGCGGTCTATGCAACCTCAACATCTGCACTGACGACCGGCACGCTCCCCATCTCTGCCGGTGGAACCAACTCTACGGCCACGCCAACAGCCGGAGGCGTCGGGTACGGTACTGGTACAGCGCACGCCTATAGTGCTGCTGGGACAAGTGGGCAGCCTTTGATAAGCGCAGGAGCAGGTGCCCCTGCGTTTGGCACACTCGGGGTTAACGGCGGCGGTACTGGATTGACATCACTTACAGCCAATTACATCCCGTACGGCAACGGTACGAGCGCATTCCAATCCTCAACCAACTTGACCTTTGATGGTACAAACTTCACAGTAAAAGGTAACTCTTATCTGGGTGGTGCATCGGGGTCGCAGTCTTTATACGTTCCGACTGTTTCTAGTGCGGTAAATTACATTCAAGCGTCAGGGAATACAACTGGAAATGCGCCTTCATTATCTGCACAAGGTAGTGATACAAATATTCCCGTTATACTCCAAGCAAAAGGGACGGGCGGTGTTTATCTAACATCAAATAATTATTCAGCTTTCCAAAACGGAGTGGGCGCACTTCAGTTTAACGTGACAAGCACAGCATCAGCAGTTAATTATTTGCAGACAACAGCGGCAACTACGGGTAATTCCCCCGGTTTATCTGTACAAGGTAGTGATACCAATATTGGGTTTTCAATAACTTCAAAGGGTAATGGATCAATTGGCTATTACTCAAATAGCTATAGCAACCCACAATTTTTTGTGTCAAGCGCAGCATCAGCAGTTAACTACTTACAAGTGTCGGGTGCAGCTACGGGTAGTGGACCTTCATTATTAGCACAAGGTAGTGATACAAATATTTCAATTGTAACCAGCTCAAAAGGTAACGGGGCAATTGGTTATTACTCAAATAATTTTAGAGATCCTCAATTTTTTATAGCAAGTACAGCGTTAGCAGTTAACTATTTGCAGGTTACTGGAAACACAACTAACAATGGCCCTGTAATATCTTCAGCAGGTTCTGATGCAAATATTTATTTAACTTACAGCACGAAAGGAAATGGGGCACATTTATTTTTTGCAGGGGGAGCTACTCAATTTGGTATAGGAAGCAATTCATCCGCAGTTAACTTTGTATTAAGTTACGGATCTTCGACAGGCAATCCCGTATTATTGACAGCAAACGGATCTGATACTAACATCGGAGTTGCACTTGTCCCCAAGGGCACCGGGCTGGTTCAGTTTGGCACTTACACCTCGGGCGCACTTACGCCGGCAGGATATATTACTATTGCAGACTCGAACGGCATATCTCGCAGACTATTGGTAGGGTAAATTAAATGAATGACGCAATAAAAGAAGTACCACTTAAATTAACTTCGGAAGAGATAAATTTTGTGCTGCAAGTCCTTGGTGAGTTGCCAACAAAATCCGGAGCGTTTCCGTTGTGTGCAAAGATTCAACAACAGCAGCAGGCCTCTGCGATTGTACAGGCCCCAATAACTCCAATACAAGACTGAGGAAAACATGGCTACTACATACACGTGGAGGGTTAACAATCTCCTAGTCTCACAGACACCGGAACCGAATACTGCCGTGATATCCAACTTCACGCTGGTTGGCTCCGACGGAGTCAAGTCGGGCCAAGTAACGTACTCCGTAAATTTACTACCGGCGAGTGCATCCAACTTTACTCCGTACAATCAGATAACTCAAAGTCAGGCTATTCAGTGGACGCAGGATGCACTTGGACCCGACCGTATCGCATCGATGGAGTCAGAGGTGCAGTCTCAAATAACGGAGCAGGAGTCACCCACACCACAGCCGGCCCCGTTGCCATGGTCAACAAATTAAAAGTTGAATAGCTAAAATGTCAAACGATAACATAGACCTCTACGAGTATGGGAAACTGGTGGCTACCGTCGAAGCACTTGAAAAAAAGATAGACAAACTTGAGCACAACATGGAGCAGCTCCTGACGCTCGCCAACAAATCTCGTGGCGGGTTCTGGGTCGGCATAATTTTTGTATCGGCGATAAGCTCCGTGTTTGGATACTTTGCGAGTCATTTTGTAAAATGAAAGACATCATCAGCCAGATACTGACAGGGAAAGATAACCAGACCAACGACATCGCAAGGTGGTCCTGGCTGATCTCGCTCGCTGTAGTCATCGGGCTCGCTATCTATGAGGTGATGAACCATGCAGGTTTCAGCATACGAGAGTTTGCGGAGTCTGTAGGGATCATCAGTGGAGCACATGGTGCTGCGGTGATGATGAAGAAAGACACGGAGCCACAGTAATGTTTCCGATACCGACACTCACGTGGATCAAGATAGGGATCGTGATAGCTGCGATTGTATTCGCCTACTTTAAGGGATACTCAAGCGAGCACGAAAAATTTATCAGGTTCCAGGCTGAGACGGCGGCCGTCGGAAAGGCTCAGGAGCTTGCTAACCAAAACATTGAGAGGGAGCATCAAATTGTCAACACGGGTATTAAAAATAGCTACGAGGCTCGCCTTGCTGCTGTCAACGGTGCTTATTCTGTCGGCGTGCAGCACGCCGGTACCGGTGGCGGTAACGTGCCCACCATTTCCATCGCCCCCACCAGAGTTATTAAAATCGCCTCCGACCCAGAATTTGTTGGACGATGTGCTCAAACCACAGTCCAGCTCATAACGCTGCAGGACTGGGTCAGGCAAAACTTGGAGGTCAAATGAACGTAGCGGATAGGATAACAATGTTGTGTTGCGCAACATTATCGATGGTTATGGTAGCGACTGTGGGAGTGGTTTTGGTAGGATTGTTTGACCCTCAAGTAGATAACAACGAAATATTTAAAATGATAACACCCGCATTTAATACGATTGTAGGTGCTTTTGTTGGGACTATAGCTGGTATAAAAATAGGTAAAGATAATGCTTAATAATTGGGATAAATCATTTGAGCTTGTTATCAAAAGTGAGGGTGGTTTTACAAACGATCAAAACGATCCCGGCAACAGGATGCCGGACGGTCGCCAGGGTTGCACAATCTGGGGCTGTACGCAGAAAACTTGGGAGGCCTACGTCGGGCACCAAGTCACGCAGGACGACATACGTAAATTGACAAAAGAGGACGTCAAACCCCTGTACAAAAAAGAGTACTGGGACAAGGTCTCCGGGGACTCTTTACCGGTCGGGATAGACTACCTGCTGTTTGATTTCGGTATCAATGCCGGGCCGAAGACTAGCGTCAAAACGCTCCAGAAGGCCCTCAAGCTCTCCGATGATGGGGTCCTTGGCCCAAACACCATGCTTGCAGTAAAAACCGCCGACCCGATCGCATTGGCCAAAAAGTTTGGCTCTGAGAAGATTCACCACTATGAGAACCTGCCGACCTACCCACGATACGGCAAGGGCTGGCTGGCTCGAGTGGCTCAGGTTGAAAAGGTTGCTATTGAGATGATTGGGGCATAAAAATCCAATTTTTTGCATTAGTAGTAATAGGCAGGGATTGATCACCCCTGAAAAATAACAACTTACCCTAGGGAAATAAAAATGGAAGGCTTCAAAAAGTTACCAAAGATGCAGTGCTTTAAGGAAGGCGGTCACATTAAGAGTGACTACGTCACCAAAAAAGAGCTCAAACTTGAGGAAAAGCGGGACGAGTCGAAAGACAAGGCCATGATCAAGAAGAGCTTCAAACAGCACGATGAGGCCGAGCACGATAAAGAGCCGACCGAGATTAAACTCAAGCGTGGCGGTCGTGCCAAAAAAGACTGCGGTACAGTCAAAAAGTACAAGACCGGCGGCGGTGTGTATGGTGCCAAAAAGGATGAGGCCGACAAAAAAGCGATAGCCGAGGAGAAGAAAATTGTACCCAAAAAGGCTGCAGCCCCATCCAAGGCGGCAGAAAAGTCTAACTTCCGTGGCAGCGATGTCGAGAAAGAGAAGAGCAAGCCATCCGACGGCGTGGACAAGACGAGAAAAGTCAAACCAACCGGCGACAAGAAAGCCATGGCACCCTCGGCTGCATTGACTGAGACACCTTTCCAGGCTCAGGAAGATCTTCCTGGATATGCAGATGGACGCAGCGTGGCTGAATACTTGCGTGATAAGTTTATGGGTACAACGGCACAAAATGCACAGGCACGCCGGGACATGCAAAATTTGGCACAGCAGCAGCCTGGAATGATGGGCCGTGCAGCAGCCGCAGGTAACGCAATGGATGCTGCGACTCTCGGTGCGGCGCAACCTACAAACTTGGGACGTGCAGCCACAAACGCACCTGCGCAGCCAGGGATTACCCCAGGCCGCTACAATGAGGGCGGCGACGTCCACATTCACCACCACTACCATGGTGCAAACGGTCTAAGCGATCCTTACTAAGGGGGCGGTATGCCAATAAAATCAGAGGCTCAACGCAAGGCGATGTACGCCGCAGCAGAGGGTAAGAGCAATATCGGCATCCCCAAAAAGGTGGGCAAGGAGTTTGTCAAGGCGGGGGCCGCCAGCAAAAACTTGCCCAACAAGGTGCCCAAAAAGGCATCCGGCAGGGGGCGATAGCAGATGGCCGACTACTCGGGCACTTACAACCAGACCCAGATCACGGTCGGGCAACTCATTGAGTATGCCTTCCGTGCGGCTGGTAAGACGGCCGAGGAGCAGACTCCGGAGTATATAAACGCCGCAAAGCAGGCGCTTTACTACATCCTGATGAACCTCTCCAACCGTGGTGTAAACCTGTGGATGCTGAAGTCTGTGCTGCTCGGTACAGTTGCAGACCAGACTGTGCTGCCCATGGCTCCCGAGACTATTGACGTGCGTGAGGCAAACTGGAGGTATCTAGTAACGCCTCAAATATCTTCAGCTCTGCCGATAGATAACATCGGATCCCCCGCAATTTTCGATGGCACACTCAGCACTTTTGCAACCTCTACACTTACTGAAAACTGGTTTGGTGCCGCATACCAGAGCCCTCAGCGCATGTTTCAGGTTGGCTTTAATGCCTACGTCCCCGGGAGCGGAACCGCCACATACAACTTGATTCTAGAGTCAAGCGAGGATGGTGTTACTTGGATCACGGCGCAGACGTTACCAGCAGTTACTCTCTCCGACAAGGAATGGTTTTATTACGAAATTGATCCTTCCCAATCGCACTATTTTTACCGACTCCGGTCAACTTCAGGCACAGTATTTTCTCTTCGACAGATTGTATTCTCATACACGCAGCAAGATATTCCACTAGCCAGACTTAATAGGGACGACTACTGGAACCTTCCAAATAAACAGTTTACGAGCCAAAGATCTTTGCAGTACTGGTTTGACAGGACGCTGGATCCAGGAATGTATCTGTGGCCGATTCCAAGCAATGACTTCCAGTGCTTTCAGTTGGTTATTGAGACCAAACTGATGGATGCCGGTAACCTCTCTAACAAACTCTACGTGCCCGAGCGTTGGCTCATGGCGATACAGTCCTGGCTCAGTCACGAGATGTCGATCCAGTTGCCTGGTGTTGACTTGGCACGCATCCAGTACCTTGAGGGCCAGTACGCCAAGTGGCTGCAGCAGGCGGAGGATGAGGAGAGAGACAAGTCGCCGATATACTATCAGCCCAACATAAGTTACTACACGAGATAACATGAGCGTACCAGTCCAAACATACGACTCACTTGTGGCTGACGTGATCAACTACAGTGAGCGTGACGATGCACAATTCATTGCACAGATACCCAGCCTGATTTATTTGGCCGAGCAGGAGATTGCTGCCCAGGTCAAGACGCTGCTGCAGTTGACTGTCGTCAACACGACGCTAGTATCTGGATCTCAGGGTGCCGTACTTCAAAAGCCTGCACGATGGAGGAAGACGGTATCGATGAGCGTCAATGGTGAGCCGATCGTAAAACGCAGCCAGGATTATGTCCGGCAGTTTCAGTACGAGGTATCCTCTGGTCAGCCTCTCTACTACGCAGATTACGACTACAATAACTGGTCCCTGGCCCCAGTACCTGATCAAGCGTATCCTGTCCAGATTACTTACTACAGCCTGATACAGCCACTGAGCTCAGACAACCAGGAGAACCTAATCACGAGAGAGGCTCCACAGGCACTCTTGTATGGGACCCTGTTACAGGCGCAGGGGTACCTGAAATCTTTGGACAAGATTGCAGTCTGGAAATCGTACTACGATACGTCGATGGCTGCCCTCAAGGCGGAGAACAACAGCCGCAACATAGACCGAAATACAACCATCCAAGAGCCATAAATGACGACATTCACATCACCGTTTACCGGCGACATTGTCGAGCCGACAGACGTAAGCTATACACCAATATCGTTCGGTTCCAATGTCACTCTGGCATGGCCAGCATACGTGCCGCCAAACTCTTCGCAGATCGCTGCTGCGAGGATTATGGAGTGCACCGCTACTGCTACCGGTTTGACAATCATACTACCCCCTGGAAGTCAGGGCTCCGTTGGTACGGATATCCTGATCCGCAACGTCGGCAGCAACTCCTTTACAGTCACTGATAGCGCAGGGTTTGAGTCTGCCACGGTTGCAGCGGGTCAGGCACGATACTTCTACCTGACATCAAACACGACCGATGCGGGTACGTGGAGCAACTTCACGTACGGTACCGGGACATCCTCCGCAGATGCTGCATCCTTGGCGGGTGCCGGACTATCTGCCTTGCTGGGTAAGTTAGTCACTTCAAACGTCGTCGTAGAGGCCTTTACCAATCCTACGCTGAACGAGACTGACCGTGGCACGACGTACGTCTGGACGGGTGGTGCGAGTCCATTCACGATGCCTACATCGGCCAACATCAATCTTGGCTGGTACCTCATGCTGCGCAACAGCGGTACCGGTGCCCTGACAGTTACGCCCCAGGGTACATCAACAATCAACGGCAATACCAGCCAAGTATTTAACCCCGGCGACTCTGCGATTATTGCGTTTGAGAAAACCACCGGCAACTTTTTTACCGTCGGTCTGACAAACCAGAACGCAGTCACGTTGACGTCCAGCACGTACGACGTGGACAGTATTGCAGGCAACTCTCTGAGCCTCGTCAGTAATGCGCCAAACATTCAGTCCTACGTCGCACTCTCCGGTACACGTACGCAGACTTTGGTGGTCACGCTGCCTACTATTACACAGCTGTATGTGATCAACAACAACACGGGGCACTCTGGCTACAACGTATCGTTCCAGGTCAGTGGCAGTTCGCAGACTCCTGTACCATTCCCGACAAACACCGTATCGTTAATTTTGACAGACGGATTGAACGTCTACATACTTACTTCGGTGGGTGCATCGACATTCTTTGCAGCGAATGGTACGGCATCGGCCCCATCGTTCTCATTCCTGAACGACACGACTACCGGTCTGTATCTAAAATCAACAGCGGTCCTTGGATTGGCAGCAAACGGTACTCAGATGATTGCCGTCGACAACAGTAACCCGTCATCGCCACACGTTGACGTGACGGGTCTCTTGACTGCAACCTTAATCTCTGGCGGGACGTTTTAAATGGCTGATCAGCAGCCTATGGTATACACGCTTGGTACCAATGCAGGTATCAAGCGAGACGGCACCACATTCGAGTCCCGTGAGTATAGTGATGGGCTCTGGTGTAGGTTTCAGCGTGGTATACCCAAAAAGATGGGCGGGTATCAGCAGATGTTCCGTACGCCTAGCGGTATCCCGAGGGGCATGATTGTAAACCCGTACAACGGCGTTAACTACATGTTCATCGGGAACCAGAACGGTATAAACGTCTTTACATCGAGCACCAACCTTGGCATCGGTAGCGGCCCCTACACGGCCACCATCTATACAGGCTACTCTCAGCAGACTATCACATCAAATACTACGACCTCGATAACTATCAACAGCGGCACGACAAACCTGACGAGCCTATACCCTGCCGGGACCCAGATCGTATTCAGTCAGACTCCTGGTGCCACGGTGTACACAGTATCAACCTCGACATACTCAAGCCCCAACACGGTCGTAAACTTCAGCCCAGCCGTATCTGGATCGCCTACAACCGTATGGGTAGCCAATACATCATTCTCGGCAAACTCCAACAACCTGTGGCAGTTTGACCTGCAGTACAGCCCACTGGGTGGAAATCTTCAGGTCCTGGCTCACCCGGGTCAAAATTTGGGCAACATCGATAGTGGTATCCAGACCCAGGTACTGGTCGGTAACGTGCTGCCGGGATCGAATCAGTCGTGGAGCTTTTACGGACTCGCCGATACCGGCGGACAGAACCCCACTTACAAACCAGTATCAGTCGATGGCGGCGTGTGCGTCATATATCCATTCGTGTTTGTATACGGATCGAATGGGTTTATATCTAACAACAACGTCAGCACAACATACGGTCAGCAGACCCTGTACGATTGGAATGGGCCCCTGGCAAACCAGGTCAACATGGCCTCTAGTAAGATCGTCAAGGGCGTCTCTGTCCGTGGCGGTACCAACTCACCATCGGGCCTGTTTTGGGCGACTGATAGCCTAATACGTGCATCCTTTACGGCGGACGCAACACTCCCCTGGAGGTACGATATTCTTTCCAGCCAGATCTCAATCATGTCATCCAACTCAGTCGTCGAGATGGATGGCATATACTACTGGATGGGGGTCGATCGCTTTTACGCCTACAATGGTGCGGTCAAATTACTCGCAAACGACAAGAACGTCGACTGGCTATTTAACAACATCAACTACCAGCAGCGTCAAAAAGTTTGGGCGACAAAAGTCCCCCGCTACAATGAGATCTGGTTCTTCTATCCACGTGGCACCAATACCGAGTGCAGCGATGCAATTATCTACAACACCAAGGACGACCTCTGGTACGATGCAGGCAGCGCAGAGGGAGCACGCAGGTCTTGCGGATACACGACGGAGCTCTTGCCGTCACCAGTGTGGTGCGGCTGGGACTACACAGCAATATTTAGCAGGGCCTATACTGTACTAGCTACTCCTACTGGTCAGACGCCCGCCACAATCAGTCAGGTATATCTGGCCGGTAATCAGACGACTACATTCTACCCGGGTGCAGAGATCTCACTGAGCAATATCACAGGCGCAACGTCGTACGTCGTCGCATCAAGCTCTTTCATCTACAATACAAGTACCGAGTCTTTGGGCGGCGTGACGCTGGTGACGATAACCACGAGCTTTCCTACAATCATCGCTGCAGGAAAGTTGGTCTACTTCAACAACTCCGGGTACGGCGTCTGGCAGCATGAGATTGGCACCGACAAGGTTACGGATACAACCACTGAGGCGATACCATCCTACTTCACAACCTGCGACATTAGTTGGGTCGGAGGAAACCCGTCTCAGGATGCCTCACCGGGCGTAAACCTTCGCATGCACCTGACTCGTGTAGAGCCAGACTTCGAGCAGTCGGGCAACATGAACATGTATGTACTTGGGCGCAAGTTTGCCAGGGGCGATGAGGAGATTATGGGGCCATACACGTTTGGACCCAGTGATGGCAAGATAGATACACGCCTCGAGTACCGTGAGATGCGGCTCCAGTTTGAGTCCAACGAGGTCGGGGGCAACTACCAGATGGGTAGAAACCTCGTCACGGTAGAGTACGGCGACCAGAGGCCCTGATGACAATCCGGCAGAGTATTGTCATGCTGCCCCAGTTTGCCACCTGGGACGACTGGAATGGTGACCTGCTGCACTACTACGGCGAGGAGCCTATCCCTGTAGTCAAGGAGGATGACTGGCGTGAGGTGGCATTTTGTCTTATCAATTTGCCTACGTTTGTCAACTTTGCAATCCCGGGGCCCGGCGAGTTTGATCACTGGCAGGAGTGGGTCCGTGAGCTGATTGTCGCCGTAAATGGACCGACAATCTAGGGCAATTTAACCACAATTTTTGCATTAGTAGATATAGATGCAATAACAACGTAAAGAAGAGCACATGGCCTGGAGTTTCATAGACGACGGAAGTGGTGGCGGGTATTACTACGATAGTGATACCGGCGCAGTGTCGACCGATCCGAGCGTCATGCAGACGGCAAATACGTCAATCACTCCGGGCAATGTCGCAGCAGCCTACCAGCAGCTTACTGGCCAGGCCCCTACACAGGACTGGATCAACCAGACCGTAAACGCCTACCAGGGTGATCCAAACGCCACAGTGGCGAACGTGTTGAGGGACACGGCGACGGCAGCATCTGCGAGCGGGACGCCCTTCTCCAACGTGGCGGGGGATCCAAATAGCTTTTCTGCTGGGGCCCAGTACTATCAGAGCCAAGGATACGTTCCAGGTGGGACGACTTATGAAGGCGTCCCGACATCTTTTATTGATCCAAGCACGGGTAAAGTTGTTGCCTCTTATGGAGTGACTCAACAGGATCAGGGAGGCACACCAACATCATACGCATCCAATCAGTTTCAGTGGAACCCGACAAGTTCTTTGCCTCAGGGGTATACAACTGCTTTAGCTATCCCACAGACTGACTACAATACGGGCCTTTTGGATGCCTTGAAGGGTGTTGGGTTTGTGGCATCCGCTCTTGGTGGTGCTGCGGGGCTGGATGCGCTAACTGCGCCGACAATGGTTGATGCGCTAGGCATGACGCCCGGAGCATTTGATACGTCTGCATTGGCTGGCGGTACAACGGCCGATATAGGCACGACTAGCGCAAATGGTATTTATAATCAGTTAGTATCAAATTTGACTAATAATCCTGGCTACGATATTAGTCAAGGTACACAAGTAGCATCGAATGCTTTACCCGGGGAAACATCTTCTGTTACATTCCCTGATCAAACAGTGCCTGTAGATACTTCAAATATGAAGATCACGCTATACGGCACTATGGATGGTGCAGTCCCAACTGCTGTTGGAGGCGCTGCAGGGACGGGTGCTGGAGTGGGATCCCTTGCCGGTAGTACTACTGCGGGTGCGGGATCGCTTGCCGGTAGTACTACTGCGGGTGCGGGATCGCTTGCAGGCGCTGCCGCAGGCTCTGCCGCAGCCACAGCAGCATCACTTGGTATGTCAACTGCGGATGCCGTAGCTAATGGTTTAATGGACTCTGCGGGTAATTTGACAGAGACTGGGGCAAACCAGTTAATGGGGCCCTATAACAGCCCTATCGATGTACCAGCACCGACAGAGACGCCTGTAATACCCTCGGAACCCGTACCTACGGCACCTACACCTACAGAGCCCACACCTACAGAGCCCACACCTACAGAACCAACACCTACAGAGCCTGCTCCCCCAACGACACCAACTGATACAACGACACCTCCGACAGATACAACGACGCCAAGCACACCGAAAATACCTTCAATACCCAAAGTGCCGACGTCTACATCGACGACAACGCCCGCAGCCTCGACTACTGCTGCGGCATCCCCGTCGACAAGTAATGCACCGCCGGCCCCCGTTGCGAGCACCTTCGGTGGCGATATAGTCAAACAGTCACAGCCCTGGGAGTTTGCAAACCCGTCACAGCCATCGGCCGATTCACAACCATTGACACCATCTATGCTATCAAATTTATTCTCTCAGGAAGTATTCAACCCGGTATACGCCGCAAGTGGTGGGCAGCCCGGCATGCTTTCTGAGGAGCACGATGAGCCAACCTATGAGCATGAGCCAGAGTTTTACTCGACGGGAGGCCTCAAGCACTTATACGCCAAGGGTGGCGGAGACGGGACAAGCGACAGTGTTCCGGCCATGCTTGCTACGGGCGAATTTGTGTTGCCCGCACAAATTGTTTCCGATATAGGAAATGGGGATAATGAAGCGGGGTCTAAAGTTTTAGATAAATTTCTTGAAGTTATTAGACAACATAAGCGCTCTAATCCAGTGGATGAATTGCCTCCCGATTCATTAGGACCCCTAGAATATTTAAAAATGGCTTACAAAAAGGCAAATATATAAATGGATCGTGGGGCTAGGTATGATGCGATTCAAAATGGGTCAAAAACTTATTTTTCAGAAAAACCTTGCAAACGTGGGCATTTGTCGGAGCGGCATGCTTTAACCGGGTCCTGTATTGAATGCGTTAAAATAAATGCAAAAATACGATACCACAAAAACCCAAAACAAACTAAAATAAAAACTAAAGAAAAATACGTTAAAAATGCTGAAAAATTAAAACAAAAAAGAAAACAGTATTATCAAGAAAATATTGAAAAAGAAAGAGAATTAAAAAAATTAGCATCTAGAGAGTGGCGAAAAAATAATCCTGGAAAACGAAACGCTCTTAAGGCAAAATATAAAGCGGATAAATTACAAGCAACTCCTTCTTGGGTAGATTTAAAAGACATAGAATCTTTTTATATTGAGGCGCAAGAATTAAGTAAATTGCTGGGGGAATGGTATCACGTAGACCATATTGTTCCGTTAAGAGGAAAAAATGTTTGTGGGCTACATGTTCCTGGAAACTTACAAATATTAACAGCAATAGAAAATTTGCGTAAAAGCAATACATTTGAAACGAGGGCATAATGGCCGGATTATCAGACTTAACATCGACATCGTCGACAGTAACAACCACACTACCGTCGTGGTACGACGCTGCGCAGCAAAACCTGGCTGGGCAGGCCGTCACCGCAAACGCACCCGCACCTAATCAGACGGCGGGGCAGGCCGCAGTCAACATGTTCACCCCCGGCAACAACAACGCATTCACGACGGGGCAGGGCATCCTGAGCTCGATCGGCTCGGGTGCAGTAAACCCGTGGATGACTACGACGGATGCAAACGGCAATCCACAGGTTGTCGGCAACCCCAACACGGCCATGGGCGGCCTATTCAATGCCCAGACTGGCTACCTTAACCAGATCATGCCCAACATCACTGCGACGCCAGAGGCCGCCAACATTGGATCAGGTAACTTTGGCAGTCTGCGTGGCGAGACGGCAGTCGACAAGGCCAAGGCGGATGCACTCGCCAACCTGACTCAGCAGCAGGATACTTCGGCACTCCAGAATCAACAGACTGGAGTACAGGCGGGTACCGGTCTGGGATCAACAGGATTGCAGGAGGTAAACTCTGCACTCAACACCGGAACATTCCAGATGCAGGCTCCATCGATGGGGCTGCAGGGTCAGGCTAACGTCCTGAATGCTGTCAAGCCTGGTACGGTGGCTGCGACTGTAGGTACACCGAGCCCAATCGCTCAATTAGGTGCCCTGGGTTCGTTGGTTACTGGAGGGACAAATGGGTTAGATTCTTTACTGAAAACGCTTGGTGTAAAAAGTGGTTTGTCTGGATTGGTATCGGGCGCTAGTAGTCCAGGGGTACCCGGGGCAACTACATCTGTTCCCGAGGACGCCTCCCAGACAGCCGCCAATCAAGCTGCTAATTCATCCGTAGATACAAGTCAATCATCTGTATCTGGCACCTCCCCAGATGGTTCGTCGTACTCGTATTCCGGTCTTACAGATGCGTTTGGCAATCCTATAAATGGTGGTTAAGGAATAAAACATGGCCGGATTAGATAACGTAACACCAGCGACTGATACATCGGATGAGTCGGTAAGCCTCGGCGGTAAGGGCGCAAAGGCGGTAGTCGCCAATGAGTCCGTGCTTGCCAATATGGAGCGCCTGTATCAGCAGAAGCAGGCCCAGAATCAGGGCTTCCTTGGCTCGATCATGGAGGGGTTGAAGGATGCAGCCGCATGGACATCGGGCGGCATGCAAGGCCCCGCAGAGGCATTAGCATTAAGAGCCACAGAGAAAGACAAGCAGGCGAAAGAATTATTTGACATGCAGACTCAGATTGCTGCCCAGAAGGCTGCCATCGCCAACCGTAACGCTTTCTTTGGGCAGCCTGCGCAAGGAACTCAGGCGGCGGGACAACCTGCGCAAGGTACTCAGGCGGAGGGACAGCCGGGTGCAGTAAATGGTCCCGGCGTAGCACAGGCTAATCAGGCATCCGGAGGTCTTTTGGGGCTAGTCAGGGATCCTGCACTTCGCCAGGCTATTGGGGCAACATACCTGCAGGATCCAACCAAGGCCATGACGGCACTAAATGCTCACCTTGCTAAGATGGCCGAGCCTTCAGATGTCCAAAAACGAGTCGACTATTTGGGGAGTATTGGATACTCAGACGATATGGTAAAGCGTGCCGCACTGATTGATGTTATCGGATCAGGTGCTCTTGTACCGCATGATGTCCGTGGTTCTGGTGGCACGGGGCAACAGACTCCTTTTGATACGACAGGTAAATATACTGGAGCCCCTGCAGCAACTCAGCCCTTAACCGGTGCACCAGTAGCGACCCCAGTCGCTCCCCCCGCAAACACAGGGACGTACCCAATATCAAGAGGCCCCTCGGCGCAACACCCTAATGCTACGGATGTTGCATCACCAGTGGGTACCCCAGTGACTACCACGACGGGCGGCACTATTCGTTATTACCAGACAGACCCGGCAGGCTACGGGAATGCTGCCGATATTATCGACGATAATGGTAAAATTATCGGTCGAGTTGCTCACCTGGATCAGTATGCTGTACCAAATGGTACGAAGGTACAGCCGGGTACTGTTATTGGCATGACGGGTGGTTCCAAGGGCGCACCTGGGGCAGGTAACAGCACAGGCCCCCATGCACACATTGAGGGTACGGGTTTCCAGGTAGGCTCTACAAAAAATGCACCCCCAGCATCAACCGGGTTTGCACCTGGATCAAAAGAGGATCTGGAAATCAGGGCCGCTGCAGCCAAAAAACTGGCTGAGAGTACGATTGAGTCCCAAACAACTCTAGATACAGAGGCTCAGAAAAAAGAAGAGGAGAACGCACAAAAACGTCTAGATGCTTTGACGTCAAGTGCCCAGGGACACTTAGACACGGAAAACAATCTAAACACTTTTGAAAACCTAATTAAGGAAACCCCTACAGCTATCGGATTTGATGCAATGCCGGGACTGAAGGGGACCATACTGGATGTTGCTGAGAATCAAAAAATATTACCATTCGGCAAAGAGACGGTCATTAAAAACATGATAGGCGACCAGGCCTACGAAAACAGAAAACGGTTACTGTCTTTAGCCGCAGATCTTGCACTCAAGTACCGCAAGGATGTATACAAGGGTACCGGTGCAGTGTCTGATGCTGAGAGTAAATATGCTGAGAAAGCGAAGGGTCTCGGGGATGAAAACTCACCGAAAGTAAACATCGAGTATGCTCGATTGATGTCCTCCAGGAGTACGCTTGACAAACAACTGTACGACGGGTGGGATCAGTATCAAAAAGATTTAAAGGCGCAGGGCAAAGTCGCAAAGTATCGAGATTTTGAAAAATCTCAATTTGCGAAGGATGCCTACAAAGCACACGACGATCGTCTAAAATCTTTGCACCCTGAGTGGTACAAAGAAGAATCCAAGGGCGGTCAAAGAAAAACCAAGAGCGGCGTAACTTACGAGATCCACTAATGGCAAAGTTAACGATCAATGGCAGAGATGTAACGGTAGACGACAGCTTTCACAATCTGCCCGAGGAGGAGCAACACAAAACGATCGACGAGATCGCCGCCAGCATGTCGCCCGGTGCAGGTATGCCGTCGACTCAAGAGATCCAGAACTCTATACAGCTGCCTGCGGGATTGATGGGTGCCGCTGGTGCCGGTGTTGGTGTTGTTGGTGCCGGGATTGGTAAGGGTCGCCAGTTAGTAAATGCAATACAGAACATTGGCCAGCCTCCGTCCAATACTCCAAACGTGCCCGCTCCAGCCTCGCCAAGCGAAGTTGCAAGACGAGCGGCTGAACGTCTTGCACCAAATTCTCCATACATAAATGCAAGCTCTCCGTATGAGTTGCCCGGAGCCTCTAACGTAAAAAATTGGGCTGGTGGCAAAGGCACTGCCGCAAATATGACTGGACAGGATTTGAGAGGTTTCCTGGGCGGTGGCACCATGGCCGAGGAGGCACTCCTGCAGCGTCACGCCGACGAAATGGAGCGCATGAATTACCCTCAAAAAGTTGTACCGGGTTCACATTATTACGATGCTCAGGGCAACCCCAAGATGTTAATGATGGCCCCCGATGAGGTCGATCGGATAAAGGCTGAGAGGCAAGCCAAACACGAGGCTTGGCAGACTCAAAATGAAGCAAGTCATCAAAACTGGGTTCGCCAAAATGTTGACCCAGAGACTAACAGACTCGCCAGGGCCCGTGCGCAGCGTTTGATGACTGTTAAAAATGAAGGTATTAACGATCCTTTTTTTCGCAGCGCAGCAAAAATAGGAAAATCTTTACCTTTTGCATTGGGCACTGGAGCATACAACGCCACAGACTTAGCTAACCAACTAGAGTCCGGTAACACAACTCAGGCAGCAATCAGTGGTGCCGGATTGGCAGCCTCCGCTGTTCCAAAAATGAATTTTCTGCCACGTAAATTAAAGGCTGCCGCACCATTTATCGCTGTCGGTGCGCCATTAGTCAATCGCAATATAGATCTTTTTCAGGGCCGTGCAGATGGTGGCCACATAGACGGCTACGCCGCAGGCGGTGGTCTATACGAAAACATTCACGCTAAACAAGAGCGTATCGCTCACGGGTCTGGTGAGCACATGCGCAGGCCGGGCTCGCCGGGTGCGCCGACTGCGCACGCATTTGAGGAGTCAGCCAAGACGGCACACGTAGACGGCTACGCAGGCGGCAGGAAAGTCGTCGAGCAAATGATTGGACGTGAGTCACCCGGTCTGGTATCGTTTGCCAAAAAGTTCGGGTACGATCCTAATAAGATCGGTTTAAATTATCCTGACATCGCTAAACCAGTCTTGACAGTCGACCCAAAAACCGGGAAAGAATTTTTTCAGAAACAATTAAGCCCAGAGGCCCTGGCTGTACAAAAGGCTAGGAAGGCCGCCCAGTCAGAAATTAACGCAGGCAACTACACTCCGCACTTTAATATCGCAGATCGCTTTTATGCGGACCCGTCTCGTTATAAATTGACGGGGGATACAATTACTGACGTTGTACCAAAAAAAGCTGAAACGGTTGAAAAGTATGAGGCTCTCGCTAATGCCCCAGAGAGTTTGGCCAGATTGCGTGGCGCATTTGAGAAGGCAAAAGATCGCCCACTCGCAAAAGACTGGTACGCCATGGGTCAGCTTGAGAAGGCATTCATCGATGAGCTTGGTCCTGAGGAGGGTGCAAGACAATTTAAGAATCGATTCGCAGATGCAATGGCGGCGACAACAGGCGGGGCGGATCCAAACTCTAACCTGATGATGGCGGCGTATACAAACTTCCAAAAGCAGGCAGGCAAGCCGATACCTACAACTGCATCAGAGTTGCCGTTCCCTATCGGTGGAAGGTTTGTCAGTGGCAACATGGAGCAGGCTAACAAGGTGGCCGAGCAGGGTGGTATATCACACGTATCAAACCCAAAACGATACAACTTCTCTGCAAACTTTTTAGGCAACCGTGACCGTTCTACTCTTGATGAGCAGATGAGTCAGTTGTGGGATCCAAAGATGATGGCTCCCCCAGGCAACGCATACGGCATATACGAGAAAGCCTTAGCCAATCTGGCAAAAGAGTACAACGTGCAGCCCGCAAACTTTCAGGATATTGCCTGGGCGGGTGCCAAGGATTACCCCGGCAAGCCGATGATGCAGGAGATCAATGAGATGCTCGCAAGGACGAGCAAGATCACTGGTCAGCCGCAGGAGGAGGTCCTGAAGGGCTTCATTCGAGGTGATCGTCCTATGTACAGCATCACCGGCCTCGGTGCGCTCGGTGGGGCGGGTAGCCAGATGGTGCCCGAGTCAGATTCAAATCCGGAGGGCTACGCAGGCGGTGGGGATGTGGTAAAAAAAGCCGCACAAGAATTTGCTAATACGGTCAAGGCCTACAAACTGTTCCGGACAAACCCGAATAGGCCTGACGAGTTGTTTCCGTTGTTTGTTAACGCAAATGAGTCTGTAAGACCAGGGGAGTGGCTAGAGGCTCGTGCGGGTGAGATGGTGGGCGACAAGGTCAAGTCAAAACTTGGGCCCCTTGCGTACCGTCCAGGTTGGCACGCCGGTGATCTCCCGATTGCTACCCACATAGGTGGTAAGTCTGAGCCTGGATTAAAGGCTCCGGACTATCGCCCCGGCAATCAGGTCTGGGCCGAGGTTGAAATGCCTGCCGATGTTGACTGGCAGAAGGTCGCCATGGAGCGTGCGCAGCGCAATAAAGCGGGAGATATTATCCCACGCACGGCCCACATTACTGACCAGGTCCCCCTTGGTGGCCACTACCGCTACAAGACCAACCCAAACATGACTGGTGAGTGGCTGATTGGCGGCAACATGAAAGTCAATCGTGTCTTATCTGATGACGAAGTTAAAGCTATCAACGATGCTGCCGGTGTCGCAGACTTGCCTCGCATCGAGGGCCGAGCTATGGGTGGATTGATTGATGCTTTTGCAGGCGGCGGACATACGACACCGGCGTGGCAAAGATCTGAGGGCAAAAACCCGGAGGGTGGACTGAACGCCGCCGGGCGTGCATCATACAACCGTGAGACTGGCGGACACCTCAAGGCACCCCAGCCTGAGGGTGGGTCACGCAGGGACTCGTTCTGCGCAAGGATGGAGGGCATGAAGAAAAAACTGACCTCATCCGAGACGGCGAACGATCCAGACTCACGAATAAACAAGTCCCTGCGCAAGTGGAAATGCTAACTACTTCCTGAAACGAGTGCCGACCCAACCCTCTGCGGCTAGAGGAATATCCTGAGCCCACTCGGGTTGGGTGGTCATTATGTCAATCATGGCACTGAGCTTGATCTCAGCATCCTGCTCCTTGTCCAACAGGAGGATTTCATCATGGAAGGCACCTACTATACTGTAACCCGCCTTGTCAAGGTTAGTCATGGCAAAGGCCAACAGATCACGGGCAGTTCCCTGTACGGCGCTCTGGAATATACTGGAGCCAATCAGGTTGTTTCTCCCCCATTTGCGGGTAAAAGTATTCTGGCTACGCACCGTGATGCCGAGCTTTTCACTCCCCCAGGGAGTTAATTGCGGCCCCACGCATGGAGACTGCCAACATATCAGTCGAGTACTGGGTAGCCGCATCCATAGTGCGTTGTTAAATTTCTTGAATACGATCCTGCCGTTCTCTAGACCAAAGGGCTGCCCCGGGTTCTGTATCGCCTGAATGGCGAGCTGCTCCATCTCGTACCAGCAGCTCTTGACCTTGAAGTAGCTCTCACGATACTTTTTGACGGCGATCTCCGCCTGCCCCATATCCATCTTGACGCCCATGCCCTCTGCGTAGGCGACGAGGCCCTTGGCACCCTGACCGAATAGGCAACCCAGTACGGCAGACTTACTGACCTGACGCATGTCTTTCGTGACCTCATCGTAGGGCAGGTTGTAGAGCGACTCGGATGCAAATACCTTGTACTCATCCAGTCCCTGCCTAAACATCTCGAGCTTGGTCTTCTGGTTGGGTATCCAGACCCCTACACGGTTCTCGATCGAGCTGAAGTCGGCATCGATGAATGTATACCCCTCAGGGGCCTTTAAAACGCTCCTGACGAGGCTGGAGAGCTCGGGTATACTACCACCCTCACCCCGTACCAAAATGCGCTCTATGGCCTCAGGAATGGCCTCATCTTTGATTTGTGGCCTTGGCAGGTTCTGGACGTTCAATCCGCCCCTGGATGCCCACCTACCGGTAGAGGCTCCATGGTAGACGAGTAGGTTCCTGATCCTGCCACCGTTCTGTATCTCGAGCATTTTCTCGTACTTGGCTACCGATGTCGAGGATCCGTGCTCCCTCAGCTCGAGGACCCTGCGGACGGTATCATTTATATTGCACTGCAGCATTTTTGATACCGACTCGGATGTCATGTCGGGCATATCGATACCGTGGTTATCCCTGAGCCACGCCAGTAATTTGCTTGGCTGACTGGCACCGATGCCTCCAGTGATCTGGCGTATCTCCTCGTCAATCTCGGACTTGATCCTATCGACTGAGGAGATTACACGCATACACTCATCGACAGCGATCGGTATGCCACGATTGTTTATCCTCTGAGTCAGTGTCCAGATGAATCGCTCACTGGGAGTAAGGTTGCGTAACTTACTGGCGACCGCCATCTCTGTCCTGACATCCTGGCGGCAGTAGTCATACATCTGCGACAGGAGCTCGGGATCCTGGTTGAATGTCCCATCCTTCTGGGGCTTGGATAGCTTGTTGATGAGTCGCTTGCCGATCGGATCCTTCTGCTGCGAGACGCCCAAAAATATGGCCGCCTCCTCAAGGCTCTGGGGGACGTTGCAGGCGGCTGCCATCGCCATCGTATCGACAAACTGTTTGTTTTTTACTCGCACGCCAAGGACGTGGTATAGGATGTTGCGCTCGAATGATGCGTTCCAGGCCTGGAATACAGTATCTGGATCCATCATGAAGTGGGGTAGTCTCGTGAGGGGTGTCCATAGTCTTACCCTATCCTCATCGCCTAAACAGTAGGCCATGCAGATCACTTCCGTGGATGGGTGACGGGCGTAGTTATCTAGTCCGACGGTTGGGAGGTCTAACTGACTGCGTGTCTCAAAGTCTATGCTTACTTTCATCTAATGCTCCTAAGGCTGTCTGACTAATCAGAAAATGTAATTATATCAAAAAGTCGAAAAAAGTGGGGAGCACTGGGCTCCCCGAAAAGTACTACACCACACAACACAAAAATATCATTCTACCACACTATGCCGCCCAGACATCCCCCCAACTCCCGGATAGTGCCCCCTTGGCGTAGTCCGTGGCACGATTCTCAAAGAAATTCGTGTGGGTCGGGGCGTTGATCATCTCCTCAACCCAGGGTAGTGGGTTTCTCTTGACCTTGAATATGCCCTTAAGTCCGAGGGATATCAGTCTACGGTCAGCCACGTAGCGGATGTACTTCTTTACATCCTCCGGCGTCAAGTCCTCCATGTCACCCATACGGAACGCCAGATCGATAAACTTGTCCTCTAACTGGACCATCTTATCGGCGATGGTATAGATGCGGCCCTTGAGCTCATCGTTCCAGATCTCACGATTCTCCTCGATGTAGGTCCTGAATAGCTTGATCATGGACTCAGCGTGCTGCGTCTCGTCCACAATCGACCAAGTGATCAGTTGCCCCATACCCTTCATCTTCCCGTGCCTGGGGAAATTGAGCAGCATGATGAATGAGGAGAATAGCTGCATGCCCTCCGTGAATGCTGAGAATACCGCAATATGCGTCGCAGTATTCTCCTTGGTCGTATTCTGGGCCGAGATATCCATGACGTACTCGTGCTTCTCCTTCATCTCCGCATACTCGAGAAACTCGTTGTATGTCGTCTCGGGCAGACCGAGAGTCTCGATCAGGTGTGAGTACGCCGCCACGTGTAGAGCCTCACGTGCAGCAAACCCTAGGAGCATCATGCGGGCCTCTGGCTGCGGGAAGTAGGGCAGGTAATTCTTAACATACCCCCCTGCGACGTCAATATCCCCCTGGACAAAGAATCGGAAGATCTGCGTCAGGAACTGCTTCTCCTCCTTGCTGAGACGTTTCTTCCAGTCCTGTACGTCCTCCATCATGGGGACCTCCGTATGCAGCCAGGAGGACTGCTCGTGCTTGAGCCACGCCTCATACATCCAGGGGTAGGTGAATGGCTTAAAGTAGCTACGCTCGTCCGTCAAATTCAGTTTTACTTTCTTAATCATATTAACCCTCGCACGCTATGCAATCGTTGCCCTGAGCAATCTGAGCCATGTCAAGCTCCTTGATCACCTCACGCTCAATTCGTTTGGATACCTTGTCGGCCTTGCCTATCTTCTCAGAGCGGCAGTAGTAGAGCGTCTTGATGCCCTTCTTCCACGCCATGAAGTGGATTGCGTGGATGTACTTGATGTGCGCATCCGGCCTGAAGAATAGGTTAAGGGACTGGCTCTGGTCTATATGCTCCTGGCGATCTGCCGCCAAGTCAATCACCCAGCGCTGATCAATCTCCATCGACGTCTTAAATACATCCTTCTCCAGACCCGTCAACATATCCAAGTGTTGGGCGGAGCCATCGTTGGCGATGATCGATGACCAGACGTCGTTGTACTCCTCATCGGACTTCGTACGCTCACGGATAATCAGATCGAGCCACTTGTTCTTGTTGAGGTAAGCACCCGATAGAGTATCCTGACGGTAAGCATTAGCCCGGTAAGGTTCAATGCTAGGGCTAGTATTACCCATGATGATGGAAGAGCTCGCATTAGGAGCAATGGCCATAACGTGACTAAAACGATTTCCAGTACCAACAGCGTCAGGCGCCTCGCCACGCTCGGTCCCCAGGATCTTGTTCGCAGCATTCAGGCCCTCCCTCACGTGTTTAAAAATCTTCCTGTTTGCGACCTTGGCCATGACGCCCTCGAATGGTATCCCATTGCGCTGCAGGTATGCGTGGAACCCGAGGGCACCAACCCCAATACTGCGCTCCCTCTCGGCCGAGAATCGGGCCCTGGATATCGTATCCGGGGCGTTGTCGATGAAGTACTGCAGCACGTTGTCGAGCATCTCTGCGACGTCTTTTAGGAAAAAACTATCAGACTTCCACTCGTCATAGTTTTCCAGATTGAGTGAGGAGAGGCAGCAGACGGCCGTCCTCTCCTCGTTGGTCGGGAGGATAATCTCGGAGCACAGGTTGGACTGGTGGACTTTGAGGCCCTTCTCCTTGAGCCACTCAGGCAGATGCCGGTTGCTTGTATCGATGAAGTGTATGTAGGGCTCACCGGTGTGCATCCGCAGCTCCAGTATCTGCTGCCAGAGGTGTTTGGCTGATACCGTATCACGCACGACGCCAGAGTGAGGATCCCTGAGCTCAAAATCATCGGAGGCGTTTGGATCGAGCATGCACCTCTCCAGTATCCCCATAAACTCGTCGCTGATGTTTATGCCGTGGTGCATATTCAGGCAGCGTAGATTTTGATCCCCCGTGGGTTTTCTCATCTCAATGAAAGGGATGATGTCGGGGTGGCTGATATCCAGGTAGGCTGCATACGAGCCTCGTCTAGTCTTTCCTTGACGATATGCCAGGGAAGAAGAGTCGTAAATTTTAAGATGTGGCAATACTCCTGTGGACTTATCGTCGGCGGATCGAATGCCAAAGCCAATACCGACACCACCCCCGAGCATGGATAGCCAGTTCGTCTCGGATAAATTTTCAACGAGCCCCTCCGCTGAGTCTTCAATGTAGTTTAAAAAACAAGATATGGGCATGCCCTTCTTTGACCTGCCAAAGGACAGGATCGGTGTCGAGTACGAGAGCCAGTGCTTGCTTGCGTAATCATACAGCCTCTGTGCATGCTCCGGGTTGCTGCTGAATGTCTTGGATACAAATGCGAATCTGTGCTGCGGCGAGGGCTCATCCTCTCGCATGTAAGACTCTCTCAATCGCTTGATGCCTAACTCATCAAATAGTTTGTCACGTTCCAGGTTGATTTCTATGCCGAGATATGTTTCTGTCATGGCCAGTGTGGTTATTGTATTGTTGATGAAAAACCCGCCGAAGCGGGTTGGGTTTTTTGGTGCCCCATGATGGAATTGAACCACCAACTCAAGATTACAAATCTAGCATTATGCCGTTTAACTAATGGGGCACTTACTACTACACTGCGAAGTCTGCCGCAGCGTTAGAGACGCCACCGAGTGGCTCACCATCCTCCAGTTTCTGGAGGTTGTTCAATCCGCACGCAATGCCTTTTGAGCCCTGTGCGTTGTAGGGGTAAAACGTGACGGATGCACGACCGTAGCAGCCCGAGTAAAACTCGCTCGGGTCGATGATGGTCTGAGTATCAGCATCGACAATGCCTGGCTTGTTGGAGCTGTTGGCGTTGATGAAGTAGCTGTTGGCGTAAGCCGGATCATCCTTCTCCTCATCTCCGTCACGTAGGCCACCCTTCAGGAGCTTGGGGATAGCACCACCAAAATAACCTGCAGAGCCTGCCTTGCAGTCCTCAAACGCCTTCTTGAGCTTGCTGACTGTCTCGGTATCGGACTTGGGGATAATGAGTGATACGGAGTACTTGAGTGGGCCGCCCTCGACGGATGCCTTGGGTGTGAATACGTTTGCGTATGAGAAACGTACTTTGCCTGTAACGACCTTCACTTTATTTGCTGTTGACATAAGACTACCTTTTTGACGTTGTGATACGGACTTCAGTCGGGGCCGTATCGTCTACCCGTAAAAACTTATTTTACCACAAGTAAAATTCCTGCGTTGCCGATTGCGTAACCGGTAAACATAATGCCCTGGCCATAGCCGCCCTTCATAAACTGCTCTACTGCGACGGCCAAGTATACCAGACCCATTAGTCCAACAAGCCATGAACTCATTTGAACTCCTCCAGAGAGTTGTCGATAACCAGTTTGGGCTCACCCTCTGGTCGAATAATAAGATCACCCAGTATAGCAGATATTTGAGTCTTGCTGCTGCCAAGTTTTTCCAACTGTGCGACAGACTTCAGGCTCGGCTTATCATATATCACGTCCCGGCTGAAACCGTTCTCTAGCAATAATTGAGCAGCCAGTGCGCTATCGGCAATTTTGCGGTGTGGCTTTGTCTTGCCAAGTTTATAGCCTCTAGGCACGACGCCATCCTCGATGGCTCGCCGTGTCGCATACTCCTGTACGTCTTTGGCCCACGTCACGAGCGTAGAGGCACGTGCCAGGACCGTATCGAGCTCATTGTCATCCAACAATGGTGCCGGCCTGAACTCCAATTTTGCGAGCTCATTGACGTAGTCGGCACGTGCACGGCATGTTGCTTTTGCACGACAGAATTGGCACCCCTCCTCACTGGGTACAAACTCGCCGGTACCGACCCAGGCACGCTTGGCCTTTGGGCGTACGAAGTAGTTGCCCCAGTCGAGTAGTTTCTCTATCGTCGTGGAGTCTGTGGTGATGCTCTCCAGGCGTGGCTGTACGATTGTGTACTCGGCCTCTTTGACCTCCGGGAACTCCTCCCTAAACTTGCAGTATGCCCCGAGTGCGTATAGCCGCAGCTGAGGATTATCCTTGGCACTCACGGGTATCCCTATGCCAAATTTTAGATCGATCACTCTAATTTTGTACCTGGATAGTATGACGACGTCCGCCGTACCAAACCCGTCTGGGGCAAAGTCGCTGTAGTCGACACGCTGCTCAAATAGCGGGCGGTCACCCTCACCGATCTGGCTCCGGACGTATACGACGTAGTTGTCTACATATTCCTCAAATTCGCAGGAGTAGTACTCAGATGAACGAACTTCATCGTAGATCTTTTCAAACTCGGGGGGTTTTATCTGATCGTAGTAGAGCCTCAGCTTGGCCTCTGCGAGCGTGTGGGCCATGGTGCCCTCGGCGGAGAAATCTTTCTGGCCCGGTGCTCGCTTCTGCTCCGGTAGTGTCGCCTCCAGTCTTGGTGCCGGTGTACAAGTCAGCCACCTCTTGGATGACGATGCGGATAGGAGGGCGTGTGCTGTCATGATCTGTTTACCTGTTTACCTGTTTAGCGTTGAATTACTGTGAGTATAAACTACTTATGCAAAAAAGGGCAGCCTTTCGGTCTGCCCTTCTTGAAAATATATTTTTTGGGGGGTTTACTCTTCGCCGGCCTTCTTGAGTTGGGCGATCAGGTCGGTCACGGCTGCATTAAAGTCGACCTCGACCTTCTGGTTGATGTCCTGCTTGATATCCATACGCTCACGGTAGTCCTGCTGAAACTGGCCACGTACTGCAACCTCCACCATGCGTGTGTTGAAATTTTTGTTCTCGGCGTTGGCGAGCATCAGTCGCTCCCAGTAGGCCTGGCTATGGACGAGTGCCAGATCCAGTGCATCGGCAAAGTCGGGGTATTTTTTGCGCCATGCGTCCGCCGTCGATTTGGATATCCCGAGCTCGGACCAGATCATCTTCTGGGACGCACCCTGGCGACCCATCTCGATCATGGTCTCCAACATCTTAGGATCGTATTTGCTCACTGTCATTGAGTTTTCCACTGTTAAGAAAACCCCCCGGGGTGAGCATTGTTAAGAGGCTTGGGGGGTATTGTCGTGCAAAGCAAGCCCGGAAGGGCTGCGTCTAGCCACCTAAGTAACTAGAGGGGTATTTTTTGTGCCGGTTACGTTTATCCGGCGTCGTAAGGACCGAGTAACGGAGCGTCTCCCGACGTGTCCTATTACTACTTATGCAAATTACTCGGACTTTTCGCCCTTGTTTAGGGCCTCGTCACGAATTTTTGCACGCTGCTTAGCCTCCTGTATGGTCTGGTTGAGGACGACACGTGTAATGGCCCCTGCGAGCTCCATGCGTGCCTGCTCGACGTTCTGCTTGTTAGATACGCCGGCATTGGATAGCATCTTCAAAAGTAGGTCACTCGCCATCTTTTGGTACCTCACCGCCCTGTTTGGCCAGTGCATCGGCAATCGCCTTCTGCGTCTCCTCTAGTTTCTTAAACTGGGGCTCGGCCTGCTGCTGAATCAGGCTGATGAAGTTAAATAAGACGACGGTGGGTACCTGGGTCGGCGTGTTTAGAATGTTGAGTAGGCTATTGATCTGCTCAACGGTAAAATCGATGCTAATTTCACTCACAGTAGTGCTCCTTTTTTAATTAAAAATTCCTGGGTATCCCAGACCTGTTGCATCCGCATATTGAATAGGTGGATGATTCCTATCAGAATATTAGCCTCCTCATCCTCCGTCATGGGCTCCACTCTGTCAAACTTGGCCCGCAGAAAGAGCTCGAGATCCTCCTTAGTATTCCAGGCCAATTGAATCTCCTGCTCCAGGTCAAACCTTGTCTTTTCCTTTAGCGCATCCCTTTTCTGCCTTTTTGGGCTTCTCATGCGTATCCTCCCTGATTCTGTTAAAGAGTGCCTGGTGCATATCAAACAGCTTGCTGCAGTACCCCTGCATGGAGTCTGTAATCAGCCCGATCGCATTCTGCCTATCCTCCTCATTTAATCCGGACTCGCATGCGAGTGCATACGCCTGCAAAAGCGATACATGACAAGACAGATCAATCATGACAGTCTCAAGTTCTGTCAACTCATCAAAATACTTCATTTGGAATTCTCTCTCTTAGCAATCTCTCGATTGATGTACCAGACCGCCTTCTTGAGGTCCTCGATGCTGTTGCCCTTCAGGTCCGCACGCCAGATATATTTGATGGCGTTGCCGAGGTTAAAACCCATGTGCTCCGTGATCTGTATGCACTCAATACCGCTCGGGTGCTGCGTGTAGTGCGGGGGGTGGTTGACGACGTCTTTGACCCTACCCGTACCAAGCCCGAGTGAGTATGCGCCGATGTAGGGGTCCCGCTTTTCAATCATCCCGATGTAGCTCTTCAAGTCTGTCATATCTCAAGCTCCTTTTTAATAAATTTGATACCCCTCTCAAAGTGGTACCTCCAGTACTTCTCTGTCACGCCGAGGCTCTTGTTGTTTAGCCCGGCTAAATACGCCTCTATAATCTCACGCTCCTTGCGAGGCATCTGGTGCTCGATAATCTTACGGATATCCATCAAGTCCTCAGCACTCCACGGGAGCCAACCCTCCTGGGAGTGTGTCGAGCCCTCCGGCTGACTATCGTCCTGCTCAAGTAGGTCCGGCTCCTCGTCAGATAGGCGAGGGTGTGCCGCATTGACAGTATAACTGATTATGTGCTTCATGTTAATTTTAACTCGTCAAGTAGGGCATCCTGAATTTTAATCTTACCCTCAAGTACGTCAACCACCCTCTCATCGATGGTGTCCGGTACAGTCAGGTGGTGTATCACTACCGGCTTCTCCTGGCCCTGACGATAAATTCTCGCATTCGCCTGCACAAAATTCTCACTCGACCACGGGAGGTCAAACCAGACCAACTGAGCCAGATCGCCGACATTGCACTGCAGATTGAGTCCGATACCGCCAGACTGCGGGTGTGCTATCAGGAGCTTTATTTTGCCATCACGCCAGTCTTGTATCTTGCCCTCACTCAACTCCACGGCGTGCGGGAATCTCTCCAGTATACGCTCCCTGCTGTGCTTGAAGTGGTAGAAGAGTAGCGTAGGGGCACTCGAGGACTCCAGGAGCTCCTCCAGGTAGTCTATCTTGGCGTCATGCACGTGGCTCCATCCATCCTCGCCGTAGACGGCCCCAGACGTTAGCTGCAGCAGCTTGTTGACGAGGGTCGCAGCCGTGGGTGCCGTGATCTGCTCCTCACCAATATCGAGGACCATGCTCTTCTTCATCCTCGCATACTGCTGACGCACGTCTTTATCGATCTCGATCTTGTGGTAGATCTTGCTCAACTTCGGAAGTTGCAGATAGTCCTCCGCCTTGAGTGATATGCAGATGTCCGAGATTTTGTCAAGAATGATCTGCGCTGCTCCCGGGTTTAGGTCCCACTTGTATACGACTCCCGTGTGACGATTTCGATCCGCCGCAAACATGTACTTGGCCCTGAATTTGGTTATCGAGGTCTCCAGTCTCTTGCCGAGGTCAAGTATCCCGACCTGTGACCATAGGTCGGCCAGACCCTGAGGCGTCGGTGTACCCGTCAGTATGATGCGCTTATCAAATTTGGCTAAGTATTTCTTAATAGCCTTAAACCGTTTCGTGCTGGGGTCCTTGAATCGGCTTGACTCGTCTATTATCAGGTAATCAAAAAAGGGATAACTGCCCATCTGGTCGAGTACCCATGGGAGATTCTCGACGTTGACGACGTACACGTCGCTTTGACTTTTTAAAGCTGACAGGCGCTGTTGTGGCGTCCCCATGACCTTGACTACCTTCAGGTGCTGTAGATGTTGCCACTTCTGACACTCTTGACTCCATACTGACTCTGCAACTTTCTTCGGGGCAACAATCAGAGTCTTGCCCGTTGGACTCTCTGCAATAATCGTGAGGGCTGTCACTGTCTTGCCCAGCCCCGGCTCCATGAATAGCCCCAGATTTGGCACGCTCGTACCCAGTTTGATCATGCTCAACTGGTACGGGTGTAGATTTTGTTTGGTCAGCATAATTATCCATTAGTTTATTACGTTTGCTTAAGTTGATTTTAGCCGGTATGACCTGCAGGTTCCAGGGTACGTGGAGCCCGGATACTGTATCGCCCTGTAGCGGGATTATATGATCAACGTGGTATTGTTCGCCAGTTATTTCTGTCATGTGTCTAGACAATTTGTAAAAATTGGCTATCTGCTCCAAGTGTTCCTGTGTTAGCCATGGCGGTGTCCGCTGCAATTTAGCTGCATGGCGTTTTGCACTACGTGCGTTAAATTTGTCAATGTTGGCGGCGTAGTAGGCTGCATATCGCTCCCTATTTGCGGCACGATAGGCTGCATGTCGCTCCCTATTTGTGGCACGATAGGCTGCATATCGCTCCCTATTTGTGGCACGATAGGCCGCTTCGCAAGTTTTACATTTTGACCGAAAACCATTTTTAATACGGCTATCTTTGCTAAACTCAGTCAGCGGCTTTTGTTTGCCGCACTTAGAGCATGCCTTCACTTCGTCAGACTCCCCAAATATAAACCGGAGTCTTCTCGCCCATGTACGCCCCGGCAATATTACAATCAAAATATCGGAGAGCCTCGCTGTTACACATGCCCTGCGACTCTAAGATCTCGATGATCTTGTGGGCATCATAGACGACGACAGGATCGAATGAAGTCACTCCAACAATTGCTGCATCGAAGTCGTTTGGCTCCATGAAAAGGAATTCTTCATCCGGGTACTCCTCCATCACGTACTGCCGCTTCAATGAAGTTGTCGACATCTTCCCTGCTCCTTAGAATGTGTACCGTGAGCCCGTGGCTCTCAAGATCTTTAAATACGATTTTTTGACGTGCCGACAAGACGCCACTTGCGGTCTTCAGCTCTACCAAGTGTAGCCTTTGGTTCAGGATGACTATCCGGTCCGGTACCCCCGTCACCGTCGATATCCACTTGTAGGACAAGCCCCTCGCTTGTCTCACCCTTTTTACTAGATGCTGCTCGATTTGTTTTTCTAGCACGCTTTTCCTTCTCGTTAATAACGGCCTGAGTGATTTGCCGGACAATATGCTCCGTGAGATACGCCCGGCTCTCCTCGCCGATATAGTCCGGCTCCTCGCCTATGTGCTCAAATACTCGACTGACGCAGTGAGTGGCCTCGTGCGCCACGGTACCCGCCAGGTAGGCCTCACCCTGATCACACTCAGCCAGGTCAAATACTAGGATGACGATCGCCTCACGCCCGTCCGATATAACGTGCGTCTCTGCTATCCCGAGCTCGAGTGCATTGGCACGCACACGTATATCGTGATCCTTGAGTATCTTCTGAAACTCACTGTTGTCAAAGCAAAGTTTTATTGATACCGGGAAGTGGCCCGCATCGACGTGGTAGTAGTTGTACTTGGGTTTCTTCATTGCATCGTCATCCCTTGAGTCGTCGTGATCGACTCTATCTGCGTGTATACGTTCTCTATCACGCCCGATACGAGATCCTGAGCATCCTCGCAAGAGATGCCCATGTGTATCGTCGTGCTGCCTAGGATGAGTATGAGTGCCGTCAGGAGGGCCCTCGGATCGCCCCACTTTTGGCTATCGATAAACATCGCCAAGTCTTTGGCCTGCTTCTCGTCACTATTTAGCTTCATTTTTGGGTGCCCTTTTTTTAGGTGATTTAGGTTTACTCTCGAATGGCCACGTATTGTGGGCATCAAATGGTTGTAGACTCCTTAGACGCTCGTTTTCGAGAGCCTCCTTCATGATGGACGTGAGCCCGTACTGGATCAGTAACTGGAGGGCCTCACTGTCATACTCGACGTTGCATACCCCGGAACCGTCTGGGTTCTCCTTGACGAGTTTGATGATCAGCCTCACTCTTTTCTCCTAGCCAGACCAAACGGGTCGTGCGCCATGTGGGGCAGTCTGTGGGCCCTGCGTATTACGTTGTCGGTCATAAACTGATCAACACCGCTCGATACCGTGATAAACGTGCCCTTGGTGGCCTTGCTGCGGTCGTACCCTACCATGTTGAGGTGCCCAGATACCCTCAGTTTTCTCAGGTGGTGGTTGATCGTATCCAGACGTATGCCGGTCAATTCGGATATCTCACGCTTGGTCTTCCCCTCCCCGGTGCACATATCCAGTATCAATTCTTGCGTCTTTGTGAATATCATTGCCTTGTATTCCTTTTATTTTCCATATCCTGAAATAGTTTCTCCGCCTCCTCATCCGAGAGCGGCTCCGACATCTCCATAATACTCCCATCCGCTATCGCTTGAGTGATGTATGCGACCATCTGATCGATATCCTCCTGAGTCACGTCATCACCGATGTCATCAAAACATCCGGGTGCAAACTCTAACTTAATCTTGTTTTTAGCCTTCGGCATTTAATCCTCTACGGGTAAAAAGTTTTTCGGGTCACCGATCCTGCGCATGTAGTCCTGCCCGCCGTCTACCGCAATCGCACCACACTTGCACCAGACAAAGTCGTGCCTGTGCCTGCTCTCTATCACATCGCCACACTCGGCGCACTTGGCGCAGTTCTCAGTATCTGGCGCAGTTTTATTTTGGCTTGACACTAGGCTTCTCCTTTGACTTGATGGCGGCCTTTTTGTACTTCGTGAGCTCCTTATCCAGATCCTTTACGACGGCCTCCAGATCCTTGACGTACTCGTCTCTGGACTCGTAACCGATGCAAAACATTTGCTCATCCGTAAATACTACCATGTTGACACGGAATTGGGACTTCCAGTCATCATATGCGTGCTGTGCCTCTGTCTTGTTTTTCACTCAAAATTCCTCCTTCTCAAAGTCGCTGATCGAGTCTATATACCTCTGCGCCTTCTCCTTCAGTCGGACGCCACGGTATACGTACTCACCCTTACTGCCCCCGGTCCTGTCCCTGTGCGAGCTGACGCCGTGGTCCTGCGTGGATGCTATGAATCTCTTCTTAAAGCTGAGTGAGGTGCCAGGCTGAATATTCTGCCGGGTGGCCCAACGCTTGTAGAGTGCAAACATGTCGTCCTTGTCGACCATTCCATCCTCGTCGTATGTTAGCACATCCTCTATGAATGATGACATCGGGTTTGCAATCTCTGCAGCCATATCGAGCGTCTCCTGCGCCGAGCGTGGCTGTATAAACCTCTCACCGGGTCTGGCAAGCCTCCTCCTGTTGGCCGCCATGCAGGCGTTGAATATGCCCGAGAGCTCCTTCGTCAGCCTATCGGATAGGTTGATGTCCTCCTTCCCAAAAAAGCTCGTCCTCATCTGCAGCATGAGCATCCGGCCAGATAGTGCGTTGCTGTTCTCCGACAACTGCAGGGCCTCGTTGGAGAACATGATGATCCGAGTCGGCAGGAAGACGTTGAGTGCCTCCTTGTTCTTCCTGTTGACCGTGACGGGATCACCCCCGACTATCCTCAGCAGCTGAGATACGACGCCGATCGTATTCTGGTGCGTCATGCGTGCATCAGAGAATGATGCGAGCGGCTTACCTAGCCAGTTTTGTAGCGCAAACGTATCGCACAGCTCAAATAGCTGAGGACTGACGACGTTCTCCTCCCCGAGTAACGAGAGTAGGATCTGGTTGATCGTACCCTTACCAGACCGGCGTGGGCCGATGATGGATAGGTACTTCTGCTGCTTGGTATCACCAGATAGCACGTACCCGATGTACTCCATCAGCAGATCCTTAGACTCCTGATCATCTGGCCAGATATCGTTCAAAAACTTGTCCCAGTTGGGGCACGTCGCAGTCGGGTCGTACCTGTAGGGCAGAGAGTGCGTATTAAAAAACCCCAACGAGTGCGGCAGTAGGACGTCAGTCTCGAAGTGAAACAGCCCGTTGCGCATCGATACCAACTGTGCGGCGGGTGGCTTGCTTGAGACAAAATTCTTGAGCCATACGGGCGGTCTAGACTCAGGCACCTGCTCCAAGTGTACGATCGCCTTTAAAGCGTCCAGAACGCCGTTTACGACGGCAGGGGAGGGGTTGAATGGTACTAGGTTGCCCTTGACCATCTTTTTACACGCCGTCAGGTACATGTAGAGACCGGATCGTACCGTGGCCTCCTCTACCGGCCTGTAGTGGGTCCCGGTGTATATGTAGAAGTCTCCTGCGTAGTGCACGAGTCTAAAACCCTCCTCATCGTTGTGCTCGGACTCCAAATATTTTCTGGCGTTATCGATCGGGTTGTTGGCCTCGAGCACGATGTCACCATTATCGAGGGCTTCTTTGAGTTTCTTTTGACCGACTAGGTAGATCAGTGATCGCAGCGTCTGCCCCGATCCCTTGAAGGTGTGCCACTTATCCTGGCACCTCCCGGCTGCGTACGTGGTGCCGGCCTCGGACCATCGATCGAAGAGCTCTAGAGCCTCATAATCACCCTCAAACTGGTGGTGTAGGCACATTCCCACGTTGAGCCAGTTCTCGTACCCGTTTGGATCCAAGTGGGGCATGATTTCGGACTCGACACGCTCTATCGTCCAATCCTCAAGTGGCGGCTTGTAGTCCTCGAATGCGTCACCAGAGTGCGTGATCGTCCTCTTGGGTATGTGCGGCGTCATATCCTGCAACTCGGTGGGCATGGTGCCCTGCAGGTGGTGCCCCGTGACCGTAAAGTACCGACCCTTTGTGTAGACCTCCAGACCGATAGAGTGATCGACAAACTTATCCACGCCCTCCGTCAGTGTGAATATCTTGACCCCGGTACCTGATGGGCTCACCTCGCAGTAGCCCTCGACCTTGTCGAGTATATCCTTCGCAAACTGTGACAGCTCACCATTCGTCAGGCAGTCGTCTATATCGATCCCTGTCAGGTTCCCGGTGCCATCAAATACGATACCGAGCCCATCAAAATTGCCGGTGTTGTACGCCTCCTGCGCCGAAAAGAAGTCCGTCCACGTCATTGGGTTTGTGGATGAGGCCTTTGATCCACGTGTAGTCATCGGTACCTTGCTGTACTTCTGGTCCTGCTCCTCCCCGACGGGGAGATAGCGCCACATCACCCAACGGTTGATCCTCTTTAGCTCGTTTGGTATGTTGCCAAAATTGACTGGTAGTGCTGTCGGTTTCATCGTCTGATTTTCCTGTGTCGTGTACTACTAATGCAAAATTCTATCACGTGCGGTCAAAAAAGCCTAGAACCGCATGTTTATTGACTCCGCCGGGTCGTGGCGGGGTTCCACGCCTACTCCTGCTTAGGTTTGACTAGGTTGGCTAGGTTTTTTCTTATTTTTATTATTATTATTAAAAAAATAAAAAATAAAAGTAGAGCAATAAGTGTAAAGTGACCTAGCCAACCTAGCCAACCTAGCCACGGCCGCATGGATAAAGGCTCTCCTGCGTCTAGGTTTCTCAAAATTTGCCCAGAATCCCGGCCACGGCGAGGGATCCTAGACAAATTCCGAGCAAAATACCGAGCCAAAACTCGCCGGAAGGGTTGTAAATCGATCTCTTGTAGACCGTGAGAGCGGATCCGTAGTCTGGCGTGCCCATGATGCCCTGCATTGTGCGACTCGTGCGCAGGTTGCGCATGATGTTGTGCGTATTGAGTGTATTCACGTGTTTTTCTCCTTGAGTATTTGCTCTGCTTTTTTAATATCAACCAACCCGCCACGCCCACAATCAAGTATGCCCTTGATTTCTTCATCCGTCAGTCCTTGCCACGGCTTAGGTATCCAATACACGTTAGGTTCGTAAATGACCATATCGGGTTTTGTTGGGTGCTGTTTAAACGGCATTGTTCTTCTCCTTGAGTTTGGCTTCGATTGCACGGGCAAAATCGTCATGTTTAAACACACCGTTTGCTAATTCTTCAATTTCCTCATCCGTCAGCCCTGCCCATTCTTTATAGGGTGCTTTGACAGTTATGCTAAGTTCTTTAATCGCTTCTTTATATCCATATGTCAAAACCCTATCAGCGGCATCACGGACAATGCTTTCCATTTCTTTGGCTAATCGCTGTCTGATTTCGTTTTCAATTTCCCATCGCAACGCTGGCACCAGTATTGTGAGCAGATCATCTACCTTTGCCTTACCAGATTTAAACAGACCCATGATTTTTCTCCTTTAGCTTAGCTTCGATTGCACGGGCAAAGTTTTCAGGATGGATTTCAATTTCCATGCCGTACTCGCCCTCGTCATATGTTATATATTCAACTTGTGTATCTGTTGAATACTGAATTTCTTCAAGCTCCTCATTCGTCAGACCTACCCATTCTCTAATTGGTTTTAGGCTTGCACATATCCCGCATAACGCACCAGAATCCGCCACAATACCATCACCACATCCACACAAGACAGGCTCATAATCCAACCCTAGTTCACGAGCGTTATCGGCTTTCCTGTCTAGTGCTAACTCTGCTTTAAGCCTTCTGATTAAGCTATCAGGATCACAAGCCCCGTCAACTTTCCAGTCTCCCGAGCTGATTGCTGTGTTTATCATATCCAACGCTTGCTGTAATAGTTCACGGTTCATAACAATCTCTCTTTAACAAAAGCTCGGGTGGTGGTTACTTCACAATCAAGCATTGTCAAAGCGGTTAACGCCACTTCTTGCGTTTCACCATGGCAACTCACTTTGAATATGCGAGCATCAAAATTTATATCATTGCGCCCATCCATGTACTCGACAGGCTTATTGCAGACATCACAGATAGGTAACTCAAATATTGGTTGGTTAATTTTTATTGGCATCATTTTTTGCCTCAAAATATTGTTGTATTGCTTCAAGACTTGATTCACCTCATGCAAGCGGCGTAGTTCGGCTGCGGCTTTTGTAACGTCTTTGTGAGTGTAATTTCCAAGATCAATATCATCAGCCAATCGCAATGCTTCTGGTTGGTTAGTCATTGTTGCTCCTTGCTCTGATTGCTGCCGCACATTCTTTAACGCCATATAAATTTGCACGTTCATTTTCATCACACAAATTCGCACAAGCCTCACGTTCATCCTGCCTGATTAACAATTCCAACTTTTTAAATGGCAAAATCGTGTACTGATCGCCTAATTCAAATCCCGCCTGTTCAGCAAGTTCTTTGATTCGTTCGTTCATTTTGCATCCCTCGCTTGTTGCGCTTCCCAGTTAAGTCGTGTGCGGTTGTTTTTCGGCAGTAAGTCATATCGGTTTGGTTCGATCAGGGTTAGTTGGTGCGTGTGATACCAAGCTGAAGTGCCTTGGTGGGGCAAAATATAAAGCTGGTAATCATCCACTTTGTTATCGTCATAGGACAGCTCTGCATAGGTACCAATAACAATAGCTTTGCATCCCTTTTCAAAGTGGCTCATTGCCTTGCCAAGATCATCAGCTATCTGAACCAAGTCCCCCCTAAAAAACTTTTGCTCTTTCATTTCTTTTCCTCAAGAAGATTGTCAATATACTTCTCAATCAGTTGCGCCGACTTACCCGCCACACGTTTAATGTCAGGATCCTTGGCAAGCTCGATCACTTTGGTTCCTGCAATGATGAAGAGCGCATCCTTCTGAGTCGGCACAAAGACGCTGATAAGCAGGGAGGCAATTGGTATCGCCCAAAACTTTTTAAGCGAAGGTATTTTTTCATTTTCAAGTTCTGACCACCAGTGAGCCGTCATTATTAGCATCACAAATAGAGTCATTAGTCCTATGATCGTGGATGTGATAACAATTTTATTTAAACGGGTTAATACATACAGTAAAAATGTTTCGTTCATTGCATTTCCTTTATAGCTTTTCCTATTAGCACCAACCCAAACGCTATCCACCAACCCCCATGCGCATCAAAGTGCACTAAGACAAACGCTGTCAATAAACTAATCATTTTGCGCCCCTAGAATGGTATCGACTTGTCTGACAAGTCTTTCGGTACGCCCTCGAGCCAAGCCTGTATCGTGGCACGCTCCTCGTCCGTCTTGAATGGCCAGTTCCATCGTTCAAGTGTCAGTCCTGACGGGTGCATCATTTTCTCCCACACAATTGAAGTACTGCGGGCGGTGCATCGCCCGTGTTGGTATTGCAGTCGTATACGACTGTCACGGTCGGCGTCGGAGACCCGCCCCTCGTCACGAGAGCCATGCCCATAAAAAAGAAGGCCGCCACCCATACTGCGATTAGTATCGCCGATGCTGTTGAATTTTCACTCATCTGTGTATCCTTTTCTCTTTAACATTGTCGAGACCCACCCCCTGAATTTTTTACGATTCTCTGGCGTGTTTGCCTCGGTCGGGTCCCATAGTGCGTCAAATATGTGGCCGCCGTTGTCATCATTGCAGACGATCATCGTCAGTTTATCACCATCGTGATGCTCGATTAGTATCGCACGCTTCATCTTGTCTCCATCCATGGATCTATATCCTCGCTCTTATCGTTTAAAATTTCCCTCAGCAGCCACAGTGCGTGCTGCACCGATACCGTAGAGGGGTTCTCTAGCGCCTCGAGTGCGCTCCTTGCAGCATGCCTAAGTTTTTCAATCTCGCTCATTCCTGTTCCTGTACCAAATGTGGATCCTCAGCACGAGACCCGAGAGTCCGAGTGCCGCCAAAAATATACTTAGTGCCGTGAATATCATCTCCCCGCTGTTCAAGACTCGCCCTCCTTTATTAGTGTAAAGGTATCCTTTACTCTAGCCTCTGGCTCATCCCACGAGTCCTCGTGATCATAGTCGCCCCTCGTTGATCTCAGCCTCTCATCGTGTCTAAACCTTGGCTCGACCCTCAGCCACGCCTCTACGGCCAATTTATACTCGAGCCAAGCATCGTTCGGTATAAATAGGGGTGTAGCTACACCGTCCGGTTTTAGTGAGCCCAAAACGTCGCTAAAGGGCACCCATGCACCCCTTACACGCTTGCCTATACCCACGGCGTCAGCCGCACGCTTGTAGCGTGCGTAGGCCGCCGCCTGCTCCTCGTCTAGTTTTATCACTCCTCGCTCTCCTCTGTTAATTGATCCTGCCTGTGAGCCTCGAGACTGCTCGGCTCCCTGATTAAATAACCCTGCAGCTGCTGCACCCGCTCCTCACCGATACCCATGTGCTGCGCCACCTCACCCGGGCGGGGCTCACGCCCCAGACTCTGGGATAGGATTCTCTCTGCGTACCTCATGCGCTTGATCTCCTCGCTGACGTTGACCGGTAGACGGATAATGTTGGACGTGTTGTCGACATCCCTCCGGACGCCCTTAAGTATAAACTGCTTGGCGTACGTGGCGAACCGGGCACCGTTTGTCGGCGTCCACCTTTTGGCTGCATACAGTAGCCAATAATTACCATAACCAACCAAGTCCTCGATCGGTATCGATCCATGGTGCCACGAGGCTAATTCCTTAAGTATAGATACGACAAACCTCAGATTATGGGTCACGAGTTTATCTAGCGCATCCTCATCGCCGGCCTGTATCAGCCCGGCGAGCCTGACCTCCTCCTCGACAGAGAGGGGGTCAATACCGTACAGGGAACGAAGATAATCGCTCAGGCTGTTTTTGTCTTTTGGCACGTAGTCTCCTTAAAAATATCGATGCCGAGTGTTTGAATCTCAGGCCTCGGACACTTAGCAGCATACGACGCCCTAGGATCAAATTGGCTCGAGTCTGGCATATTTTACGCTGACTCTGTATGATTGGTAACTTTTTATTTTTGGGATACTTTTTTAGTCGGCTCTCGTACCTTATCGGTCTCCCTATCAGTCTCGGCTGATAGAGCCTGTTGAATAGTGAGTTTGAGTATAGTCTAGTCATTTAGGTCGACCTCCACATCCCCCTGCGCCGGAAGTAGCGTGATCAGGTAACCGATCACGTTGGCGTAGTGCCAACCGGAGAGTATAAAGTCGCCCTCGTCGCACGATACGACTGTCCAGACGTGGCTCGGCGTTGCGTTGTGAATATTGCGGATATACTCGTCATCGAGCCCGTATGGTTGGTAGAGGCAGCCATCGAAGGCCTCCGCATCACGCATGTGGTTTTTTAGCGGGCTGTATCGTCTCTCCCACTGCTCTTGGTACATTCTGGTGACTGTAGTCATTTGATCGGCACTCCATTCTCGTCGCATTGTATGGTCTCGTTTGTGTATAGCGGTACCCACGTACCCGGCCAATCCCTCGCCTTGTCCCAAACGTCACGATTGCCCTCGTCATCGATGTGCAGCCATCCTAAAATCTCTCGTGTCGTTATGGTCTTCATTGCGTCATACTCCTGATAGTTGAAATTGTCGTAAAAAGTTGGCAGTTTTCGGCTCATGCCTCGATCCTCCGTACATACTTCGAGTGGTTGCAGAATGACGTATAGTCGACTAGCAGGGCGTCGACAATCTCAGTCTGGTGCCCGTCCGATACCTCGTACGTGTTTGCGTCTAGCTTTTTGAAGTGTAGCAGTCTGCCTCGTGGAAATACTGCCCCGTCTTTTCTCAGGCACAGGCATTTGTAGCTGTCTGCCTGCCTGATCATATGCTCTAGCATTTGGTACATGTCCATGGTGTTGCTCCTGTCTGGTTGGTTGGTGATACTACTATGGTCAATCCGTACACCTAAATACTACCCCTCTTGGTTGTCGAATTTCTCTAGATCCTCGGTGATCCACGCCATCGCCGTGCATATATCGCTCCACTCCTCGTCGTATCCCTCCTCGCCCTCCGGTATGCAGTCTTCACGGTAGCACTCGAGAGCGTGCCAGATTGTCTCGAGCATCGATTGCCTGTCTTGTGATGTTAATTTGTTCATTATATTGCTCCCATTGCTTTAAGATATGTAAAACCAAATAGTGTCACGGCCGCCGATGCGGCCAGAGTGTAGCTAATTGCCTGTACCCAATCCCGGCGCTCACGCCGGGCTGCTGCCCTTGATCTTTGCATTTTATTGCCCCTGTGCGATTAGTAACTTGGTTAAATTTTCTGGCGTGTCCTCGATACACTCGCCGCCGATAAATGCGTAGTATTGGACGCCGTCTTTGCGCATTAGTGCGCCGATCGACGGGTGCAGGTTGGTTCTTACCTCAAACTTGGCGGCGTTGATGGCCAATTTGTTTTTTAGCCTTTGTGCGATATCCATTTTAGTGCTCCGGTTGTGTGTGTTTTTGTACTGCATACTACTATGGTCAATCCGTACATGTAAAAAAAAACCCGGGCAGCTGCCCGGGCTTGGTGTTACTTGTCCAGTCTGGCGTATGCCCAGACCCTGTGTCGAGCGCCGGGCTCTGATGCGTCATAGTAGACGCCGTCTATCAGTGCCACGGCGTGCCCGTGTATGATCGTCAAAAAACGTCCCTTGGGGTTTGCCCGTACGAATTGAGCCATTGTCGGGCGGTCACTCTTGAGCGTGTACCACGTCATGCTGACATCCTCACGCCCTGTCAATACCTCGAGAGCCTTGGCCACTTGGTACCCGTTCATGCCACGCTGCGGGCGGCGCCCGGCCGCCTCGCAGGCCTTGTGGACAATCTCATAGCTCGAGTCGTATGCGATAGTCATCGCACGCACTACGCAATCGTTGCGCTCTATCTCAATCGTGCGTGGGTTTTTTTTAATGAATTTCACGGTGTCGCTCCGCTGTGGTTGGTGATAATACTATGGTCAATCCGCACATGTAAAACAAAAAAGCCCGGCAACCTCTCGGCTGCCGGGCTCGGTGTTTATGCTGCCTTTTTTAGCATGATGACCTTGGCCATCTTTTTGCCGTGCGCAGGGTAGGCGATAACGTCTACCGTCTTGTCATAGCATGCCCGGCACCCGTTACACTTACCGTTGCTGTCGTACGCCCGGCACAGTGTCGCACCGGCCGGAACCGACTCGCTGTCGCTTACGATAACTGAGCCATGTACGCCGCGAGTAAACTCGCCCTCGACGCTGTCGCTCGAGAATCTAACCTTGACGTTAGGCAGGCTATCCATTGCGCCGATAATGTCGGCGAATTTTGGAAATTTAGCCATGCGAGTCGGGAGCCAATGGTTAACCCACGGCGTGCGAGCCATAACCTCACGCATTTTCTTGGCCAAATTGAGCGAGTACATATCGCCCGAGTCAAACCATCTAAAATAGCGTGAATCGCCGAGCGCTTGCACCATGTCATCGACCCAGCCATCACGCTGCCAGTCTAACTTATTGGCGGCACGTGGAGCCTTTACGTTTGGGTAGTTATAGTTGCCTGTAGTGGCATAGCAGCCACGGCATGCGTCGACTAGCTCGCCGTCGGCCTTGACTGAACCGGGGCACGTCTCGAGAGCCTGCAGGCTCCATGACTTGATGCCGTCCAATTTGCCAGTAATTGATAATTTAACCATGTTAATACTCCTGTTGTGTTGTGTGGTTGTCAGGCTATCTGCCTGCTTACTACTATGGTCAATCCGTACAGGTAAACTGGCATCGATAGGTTTTCGCTATTAGACCCCATTGGCTGATAGTCAGGCCACATCACGAGAGACCTTCTCAGGCGTGCGTATAGAGCCTATAAGGCACGATCGCAGCGTGGCTAATAGCTACGTATGTCTTTTCAAACAAATCGCTCCTAGGCCGTTTAAATGCGTCCGGTATCAGCCCGCACCAAAGTGGTGCCCTGCCAATCCGCCCGTGCACCAAAGTGGTGCCTTGCCTGAGTGGCTAAATGCGAATGCGTCTCATTACCAGATAGGATGTCCAACAACCTAGGGTTTACCCTAAGTGCTGCTCTGGCTCCCGGCCAGATGCGAATGATTCTCATTACCAGGTAGGATGTCCAACAACTAGGGGTAGACCCTGATAGGGTAAACCCTTAGAGCCACACCGGTGCACACCTGCACCAAGCCAGTGCACCTGTGCACCGTATCGGTGCGGGCGTGCACTATGCCAGTGCGCCAGT
>Ga0208387_1000032_pt1 | contig 50888 bp, 73 predicted proteins | sample CryBogCBH27Jul09_FD_184611 | JGI IMG/M metagenome (GOLD analysis project Ga0208387, IMG submission 184611) | Freshwater microbial communities from Crystal Bog, Wisconsin, USA - CBH27Jul09 (SPAdes) | ecosystem: Environmental > Aquatic > Freshwater > Lake | place: Crystal Bog, Wisconsin, USA...
AGTAAAGTTAGTTGCTCCTAATTGCAAAGAAGAATTACTCGCCACACTTAAATACTGATTACTTCCATTAAATGTTGCCGCCTGATCATAGGCCGTAGGTGTGGCTGACGCTGGCGTGATTCCTGCGGCGGCAAAATACTTTAATGCGTCTGGGTCGTATTGCTGACCCAACCCGAACTTTCGTTGCAAGACGGTAGAAGCGTAGCTCATTGGCTTTACGAGCCAATATAGCTCAATGTTCCTGCCACTGATCCAATTGCGTAAATGCTAGACAAATTAGCCACTACAAAGCTAACTGAAGTTCCACCAACTAACACATATCCGTTTGATGTGGTAACTCCAGATCCTCCAACATAAATGTTGGTAGACCCAGTGTTGGTTAGAGTGATTCCAGTGGAGAGAGAAGTGCTAGAACCTATTGCGGCGGCTGAAGTTGTTACTGAGTATTGTCCATAAACAGGAGCAGATGGAGAAGAAAGGTATCCAATTGCATTGCTTCCAGCAGGAAGACTTACTGAATTACCAAATTGAATTGGCAAAGGACTATATGGCCCAACTGAATTAAGATTTCCATTTCCTGCATTGTATCCAACTAAAAATGCACTTGACGGAACCCCTCCTGCTCCAACTGTTCCAACTCCAATTTGTGTTTTTACATCAACATTTACATAACCATTGGAATCAGTAGGCCCAACTATAGTTACGTTTTCTGCTAATCCAGTTTGCCCTTGGATAGCACTAAAAATTTGCCACCTTTGTTCGCTATCGGTGGTATCGACAAATTCTGAAAAAGGAAGAGGAGTAACAGACATGACTATAAAATTGGTAGAACACCTTGGGGGGATAGAACCCCCAAGGCATCCAGAGTTTAATTAGAACAAGTAACCAGTGACGTACACATCACCATAGATCGCACCAATGCGTCCAGCGGTATCAGCCGTGGAAGCCTCGGTTGTGAGCGAGGGATTGTAGTACGAGAAGGTCGTGCTGGTCGTGGAAAGAACAGTGACAAGACCGTTATAAGCGGCATTGCCAATCGTAAGAACCTTGACCATTACGCCAGCAACTAGCCAAGAAGGAACACTCGACACCGTGATGGTGCTGATGTTGTTGGCGGTAACACGGTTCGTTGAAGCCAGTGAAGGAACAGCGGCGGTCGTAACATTGATACGCACATATTCCGTTGAAGCGGCTCCACCACCACCAGATCCAATAGCAGGATTTGGGTTGGCAACAGGGTCTTGACCAAGAACATAACCATTAGTAGGAAGAGCAAATGCCGATTGAGACAGATTGCTAGTCGCATTTGGGCTAGTGCTAATTGGCACAGCAGGAAGGGTAAGAGTTGTGAACAGAGGCTCACTTGTCGTACCGTTGTCGATTGCTACTTGTGCTGGAGTTCCGTTAGTACCAAGAGCATTCTTATACACAATGAATGCATTCGTAGGAACGAATACGTTTTCATCGTAGTTAAGATTTCCAAGGTCGTAAGTTCCTGCAACCGTGAAGTCAACAGCCAATGGGCCGTAACGAACGATTGTCAGGTTATTAGGAGTGGGTTTAGGGACGGACATATAATTAGTTTTGTTTGGTTAGTTAAGATTAATAGTAGCTAGGAGTGTTGTAAATAACGTTGTTAAGCGTATAAGCAACATTGACCGTTTCAGATGTAGGAGCAATAGTAATAGCACTCTGAAGTGGGCCACTACCATTAAGGTTAAATGCACCAGTAATCGTCACGCCACCAACTACAGCAGTACCACCACCGCTAGTCGAAATCGACCATGTGAGGGCACTCGTAGGGATAGTGAACGATGTTCCAGTTGTTACTGCAACAAAGTAGGGTGTCAACGGTTGCCCGTACCCTGCGTATAGCAGGGCAGGGGCGTTGAGGACACTCGATGGAGCGTAATTAGCGTTGTTTAATGACATCGTGTGTTTACCTTATTGATTAGATAGGCTGGCTAACAGTGCTGTTGCAAGCGTAACAATCAGGGGTGTATTGAGGAGCATAGTTCGGTGACAGTGTGCAAGCCGCAGGGATCACCAACTGTGCATTGTTCAACCTGTGAAGGATGGAGTGCATCAGAGTAGGATCTTGGAACTGCATACCCATACGGAACTGGTTCCAGAAGAAACCTTGGTCACGCTTGATGTTGCACTCCCAATCTGGGTTCTTCCACTCCCAATCACCAGCGTAGTTCTGGGTCATGCCTTGAGCTTCACCGATACCACTTTGGGATGGGCTGATCCACTTGATCATTGCCTTGTTAACCCAAGGATTCGTGATACCGAAATCAGCATAGTTATAAGCAGTGTTTTGAACATACTTGCAACCAAGCTCCGTTGTGACGGGGTAGTAAGGAAGCACACGAACCAGACGAGGCCATGTAGTAGGATCGTTCACATTGAACGTAGGAAGGGAAGCATTGTATGTCCAATCCACGTTGAAGCGAACACCGTTGATGTCGTTACAGAAGGCGTAGTTACCAATGACACGATCAATACCAAGAGAGTATTGAAGTTGCTTGTCATCAAAGTCACTGACGCTCTCCCACCATCCACTAGACTGCTTGGCATACTGCCAGAGCTGACGAAGAACACGGGAATCAGGAACGATGATCTCAAGGAGAGGGCGACCAGCGGCCTCGCTTACGTCGAGACGATAAGCGTCATCTTCACGCTGAAGGTTGATGAGGATGTCATCAAGGGTGTCAAGCGAGAGAAGACCAATGTTGTTAAGCTGTGAAGCTGGCATCTTAACATAGACATAGCCCATGTTGTAGCTACCCTCGTTTGTGCCCTCGAAAGGCTGAACGATGAACATCTGATCATCAGGAGTAACACAAGAGACAAGGCTCTGACCATTGCTGACAGGAACCCACTTGTGTCCAGCACCACCGATCCAGTTGGAACGAGCGAACTCCTCATGGACGTTCTTGGTGATGTTGACATTGGTATTCATGATGTGATCCATCTCCTCTTGAGGGAAGAGACGATACATGAAATCGGTAAGCTGATACCAATCGGTACGCATAGCCTTGGTGAAAAGACTGAAGCTATACGATTCCGTACCAGGGTGAGCAATCGTCTCAAACTGAACGTCATCAGCGTTCTGGATGCAACGACCAGACTGAACTTGCTCCCAAGGCTGATCTGGATTGTACCATCCACGCCCGAAGCGGAATGCTTTCTGGGTCGGGAGAGTATTCAAAGGCCAAGTTTCTGTCTCAAGACGACCATAATAGATCGAATTGATTGCCATCTTTTTAATGAAAAAAGGGTTGTAATATACCCTTGCCTCTCTGAACAATGTGTCAACATCCTGACACGAACTAAATGTTACGCCGTTTTGCGCCATAGTATTAAATTTTATTGGTTGAGTTGTGTGCCTTGAAAAGAATCGCCTTTCCAAAACACGGTTTTGGTTTGAGCGACTGGCAACCTCGCAGGGTCTTTATTTTATCAACAATTGATGTCAACCTCACACCCCGCTTTTTATTTATGTCTGACGCTATCAGACTCGGTGCTTTGGCTGAAATCAATTGTTGATTGAACAACGACCAATCCAGATATTTTGACTTTTATCTAAAACTTAAAATTCGTCAACTATATTTTTTTATGTACTCAATCGCTTTAGAAAGAAGCTCAACGGAATCTTTAAGTTTTCCTATTCCTGTATTGCATTCTACACACAATAGACCCCTTACCTTTCCTGTCCTGTGGCAATGATCAACTGATAATGCATATCCAGATGGACAACTTTTATTGCAGATCTGGCATACACCATTTTGTGAAATCAGCATTTGGTTGTACTCATCAAGAGTAATTCCATATCTGTATTTCAAAAATTGATTTCTATATTTTGTGGGATTTTTTTTGTAAGACTCTTGACTTCTTTTCAGTATTTTTTCTCTGTTTTTAAGCCTCGTTTTGTCCAAATGAGCTTTAATTTTGTCTGTATTTTCGGATGCCCATTTTCTTTTTGCATCTTTCATTTTGGCAAATGTGGATGGTTTCATCCAGCATTCACCATTCTTGCTATTTTTATTGTAACGATAAAATATTTTGCCATCATCTCTAATGGCTCCTCTTTTAAGATCTCCCATTACTTATTGCGAAACTTGGCAAAAAGGGCGGCAGGAGTACGTTCTTCAACGTCTTGTGCTTTGCCAGCAGAAGATGATCCGATTGCTCCTTCACCTGTGGAAGAACCTCTCATCTTTTTAATAGTTTCTTGAAGTTCAGCAATTTGCTTTTCTTGAGCAAACGTATAAGCCTTTAATTTTTTGTATTTCGAACCTTGGTTAAGAACCCTCGTAATTTCCTCTGGCACGTAGTTGCTGTTCTCACGCAATGCCGCTTCAGCAATCAACTCATCTTCCGTTGTATCATCATCAATCTTTTGTGATGCAATAATCTTTGCAATCTCTTCTGGATATTTAATGGAATCTTCCAGTGATTGTTTTGCTTGGAGGAATGCATCCTGCCAGCGTTTTCCAATTTGAGATTTCGTCATGTTTGCACGACGAGCCTTCTCCTCATCAGCTTGTGTTTTGGTTATCTCCCAATTCTGGAGAGCTTGGATACGATTCTCAACCTTACCAAGAACATCGTAAGCTGTAGTATTGAATTTAGCCTGTTCCATAGGAGAGAGATTCTCGTAGATGGCATTAAGAGTCTGTTTGGAAATCTCACGCTGTCTGGATCTTTCATTCTGATCTGTTGTGCGAAGTGATGTTTCATATGCGGCAACAGCTTTCTCAAATTCCGTAACGTAAGTTGGGTCTTCCCCAAGGATCATTTTGATCTGACTATAACCATTGAGAATAGGTTGATCATAATTCTCTTTGAATACTGGATCAGCAGGAAGGTTAAGGAATGCATTTGCTTTGCGAAGCTGTTCAAGATCATTTGAGAGTGCTTCTTCACGCTCTTGCTTTTCCTTGATTGCCAACTCCAATTCTTTCTGGAGTTTCTCAACTTGTTTCTTTGTTTCGCTATCGTCAATTTTGGAACGAAGCTCTTCAATCTCTTGTTTGGACTTCTCATAATCAGCGACCTTGGCTTTCAGTTCAGCGGCTTCTTTAGAAAGCTGTTCGTTGGTTTGCTTTAGAGTCTTGATGTATCCAGGCTTCTTCTCGTCTTCAACGGACGATGCCTTTATTTCTGGTTCTTCCCTATTTTCTACTGCTTCACGCCTAGCTTGTTTTTCCTCATCAACCTTATCTTGGAATTGAGAAGAATCTTGATTCAACTTTTCTGCCATTTTCTTAAACAGATCCGTAGGATTTCCCTTTGGAGCTTCTTTGATGTCGCTCTTGAAAAAAGCATCAGCTTGTTTTACAGCGGCTTCTCTTGCGGCTTTGTCAGCGGCAGATGCGGCGGTAAGATTTGGGTTCTGTGCAGGGTCAATAGGTTGTTCAGACATGGTATTTTGTGGTTGTGGTTACTTGCGGAGATTAAGTTCTTCTGGTGTTAGTGAGTCATCAAGATCAGGATCAAGATCAAGATCATGTGTGGCTATTTTAGATACTTTGGGACGATCAATTGTCTCAAATTTATTGTCTTCTGCTTCTGTTGCCCACTCTTGGAGGGTCTTGAATACGGAAACTACAGTTGCATGGTCGTGCTTAACAAGCTCCTCATATAAAGAGGACTTTAATTCCGTGAAGCGTTTGTCGTTGACTATTGATGCGGCTAGGTTGAGTACGTTTTTATCCATTCTGGTTGCCTATTTCGGGGTTGCTTTGTGCTAGTTGTTCTTGCTGTGCAATAGCGGCTTGCTGTGCCGCCATGTCCTGTGTGTTTTGTTGGTCGTTATGATCCAACTCTTGTTCATGTTGATCCTGCATAGCTTGTGCATCCTGTGATGCCTTTGCCCTGTGGATCTGGATTTCATTAGCGGCCTTTGCCCTCTTGGTAGCAAGATCAGTTGATGCCCTTTCCATTGCCATTGTGTCATGCAACTTGGCTTTCTGTGCCATTGCCGCCAGCTTGATGTTTTCTTTCTTCTGAAGGAAATCAGTTTGCATGGATTCTTTAGCAACAAGAGCATGGAGCTTGACTTGCTCTGGCGACATATTCTGATCACCTTGCTGTTGCTGATTGGTTTTCTCAATTTGAGCAAGTTGGCTACCAAGTTCATCAGTTCCACGCTGAAGCTGTTGCATCTGCTGACCAAATTCTTTGGCAATCTGTTTCTTGTAAGGATCTTTCTGGATGAATCCAAGGTGAGCAGTAAGGTGTGGGCCTTTGAATCGGATGAGGCAAGCGTAGATGTCTTTGATAAGATCAATAGCTTCCTCTGACATATTGTTGGCAACTTGACCACGGGTAGGTGCTTGAGGATTAACGCCAGCACTCTGCAAGGCTTGTTGTGCTTCCTGCATAGATGCGGCGGCATCTTGGATATGACCCTTGAAATGCTCCACATGGTTCTGATCTGGATAAACCCTAAAGTTAGCGGCATTACCTTTTGGATCAGTCATACCAATGTTCTCCATTGAGATGATTCCTTGCTCATCAGGGATCTCAACCTTGGTGTGCTGGAAGTAACGGTTCACATTTTGGCGACCATTCAATGCGGCAATCGCATCAGCGATAGCATTTGCTTGACCATCATTCATAGGAGTCATTCCCGTGAGTGAAACAGTCTGCTGTGCCGCCATTAGTTTGTATGATGGGCTACCAGAACCAGAAAGCATATTGGATTCAAGGTTCTCAATGTTTTCCCATTTCCATGCTTCTGCTGGAACATTGTTCTCCTCCATGAAATCAACAAACTTCTGCTTGAGTTTGTAACCATAACCACCCTTGGTCGTGCGGCTCATGCGTTTGTAGAGGAGCTTCAGCCAGCGAGTCTGGTTGTCATTGAACCTACGAATTTGAGTACCTTGGAGCTTGGCACTTTCAGCGGCATCCATTTGGGATTCAGCTTTCGTCCTAGCCTTCCCTGTCTTGGAGTAATTGCCAATATTGTACGCACCAATTCCACGATAAAGATCAGCTTGGTAAAACTGGATACCAGAAAGCACCTCGTTGAATGGGATGTTTACAGAAACCTGTTGTGGTTCCACATCTTGAGGAAGAACCATAAATGGCATCCACTCCATCTGCTTGAGCTTCTTGGTTGATTCAGCAGAACCACCTTTGAACATAAGGCGTGTATTCCAATCTACGGCATCCATGAAACGATTCATGTGGATGTCGTAAGCTCTGCATTGGATAAAGATAGCTTCAGCAAGACCCTGGATTTCATGCCAGATACCAGAACCAGTAGAATCAGTCATGGGGGCAATGATGTCTTCCCAACCATTCTCATCCTTTTCTACCCAATCTTTTTTGTAATAAAGGAATCCTGTCTGATCACGATACTCTTCTTCCGTAAGATCCTTACGACCATTTTCTTTGTAGCCAAGTACAAGACCTCCATAGTTTTGGAGAAGAAGCATCTTGGAGATAGATCCGTTAAACTCCATGATGTAGAGTTCATACAACTCAATGCGGAGAGTGTACAAACGAGAAAGATTCATGTTGCCAGATGCAACATCCCTTAACCATTCCGTATTGGTATAAGTATTACGATAGTTGGTCGTGAACATCCGTAGTGCATCTACACAAGCCCAGAAGTTCCAACCCATTTCGGTTGCGTGTGCTTCTGCTTTTACTGGATCTTCTTCTCCACCAGTAATTTTGAGCCAAAACTCAAGTGGCGTATAGCTACGCTTGATGCAAAGCTCACCCAAGTTGGTAAGATCGGCATACGTTTTATCAGGAATTAACACATTGGAGTTATGGAAACTCTTTGTGGGCCATCCATCCCTATCTTCAGCAATCTCAAATCCTTTTCCATACAAACTCATCTCCTCAACATCCAATTCAACATTGTAGTTATAGGAAGGCCAAGAACGGAGCATCCGATCAAATCCCACACTGATAATATCACTCCATATTTTTTTTTCGGTAGGATTGCCAATCTTGGTTGTGATATTTGCGGCTGTATTTCGCTCCATAACCATGTCCACAAAGCTGGACTTTTGGTTATCAACGATGAATTTCATCTGACGGAATGGCACATTGCTCATTCCTTGCATCTGTTTTGCGGCTACCTGACTATAATCTGTCGGGGGGAAACCCTTATAACATTTGTAGATACGTCCCCACTTACGTTCACGACCAGCATTGTCTAATCGAAGATTCCAACAAATTGTAAATGCATCATTGGCTGTTTGGACACGGCTAGTAGGTGCTACGCCATTAGAGTTGATGGTATTAAAACCCCAACTCGACACACCCTCACGATTTACAATTCTTTTTGATTTTGCCATTTTAGCCTAGTGTTTGGTTCATTGCTTGTCTGCGTTTCTGACAAGCGGTGCAACCCTTTGCGGCTTGTTCAAGGTTCGTTTGAACCCCAAGTGTTGCCGCAACACGATCACCCAAGCTAGCAAATGTATGTATTACATTAGCTACCTTGTCGCCAGCTTCTTGCCAACAGTATTGACCTGGGATTCTCCCACAAATTTGTTGTTCGATCAAGTAATCTAAATTATCTGGCACTTCCACATTGTTATTTTTCATGTCACTGGCAACTTTGTTGGAGAATTGTCTGCCATAAGTCATCTCCATTCCATTGACACGATATTTAGTTCCCTTGTCATCGCTGTACTCATACCAGAGTCCACTTGGGATCGGCCCGTTTTTATCCTTTAGTCTCATGTAGATCAAATGATTTGCATTCTTTTTATATTTTTGTCAATAGTTAATCCACATGGAATATAACGGATTGGTTTTGGATGCACCAAAAGACACAACATATGGCATCCCATATTTAGAGACTGTTCCACAGTTTGTTCGTGAGCTTTCTTGCTATGCATTAACCCGTGGAGAGTTTGGAAGGATACAAAGGATTAAACGAGGCATTAGAATTGAGGATACTGACCTTAAAAATCCTGCTCAACATATGGTTAATTGCTTTAACCTTATTTATGGCAACGATGTGTTACTCCATTCGCAAGGAATCCCGAATAATTATGCCCTAGACATCATTGATTTGTTCTGCAACGAGAATGATTGGGGAATTGCAGGGTGTGCATCCAGCGGAAAGACGTTTTCTGTGGCGGCTTGTATCGTGATGGATTGGATTTCAGCTCCCACAGTCACCTCAACATACGTTGCATCTACCTCTTTGGATGCATCTGAAGACCGTTTGTGGGGTAAAGTTTGCACCCTTTACAGGACGGCAATGCGTAATATTCAAACCCAATACAAGACTGCAACCATTGGAAATCTGGTTGAGTACCGAAGAATGATTGTTTTTGAGTCGATTGATACTCGTGATACGGAACGAGACTATACAAATGCCATCAAAGCAGTTGCTTTTCCAAAAGGAGGCGAAGGTCAAAAAGCGGTTGATAATATGCGGGGTAGGAAAAACGAACGAGTGAGAGTTTTTTTAGATGAATTGGCAGAAATGGATCTGTATTGCCTCAATGTGCGATCAAATTTTACCGCAGGAAACGATGATGTTTTGTTTGGAGGCATGGCAAACCCATCAAATACGGCAAATAACCCACATACGGAGCTATGCGAACCCGATGATCCTATGGGATGGGAGTCTGTGAATAGGTACACCAAGAGATGGAAAACCCGTACAGGGGTTGCCTTGCACCTTTCTGGAGAAGAAAGTCCAAATCTTCAAGCTCCAGATGCAGAAATACCTCCTTTTAAGAACTTTCTGACTTATAAAAAAATGGAGGCAACATTAAAAATATGCTATGGCAATAAAAATGCCCTAGAATATTGGCGAAATGTTTATGGTTGGTGGCCCGATAACTCTGTAGAACTTACAATTTTATCAAAAGCATTCATTGCTGGATGCGATTTGAACTTTGAACCCGTTTGGAGTGGCAGAACTAGGGTTGTTTGCGGATTTGACCCTGCATTTACTGCTGGTGGAGATAGATGTGCGGCATCTTTTTGCAGATTAGGGCAAAATGATACTGGTCGTAACGTAGGTTTCTATCTCGGAACTAGAGAATATGAGTCCAGCGTAGGTGATGTCTTTGAAGAATCCATAGCAATCCAGTTGGTAAAGGATTGTATTGAATTCGGTGTCCATCCAAGGGACTTTGGATTGGATATTTCTGGTGATGGTGGAAAGATGATGAGAGCAATCATCATTGAATGGAGCAAATTCCATCCAGAGGCTATGTTTGTATTCCCGATTTCCTCGATGGGTATGCCAACAGAGCGTAGGATCAGCAATCTTGATAAGCGTACTTGCAAAGAAGCATACGATAGATTGGTTACTGAATATTGGTTTGCTGTTCACACGGCATTCTCTACCAGATCATTGGTTGGTATTGACGTAGATGCCCATTCCAAGGTCGTAAACGAGCTTTGCAGTCGTCTTTATTACCACAAGGGTAGGAAAGTGGCAGTCGAGAAGAAACTCGACATGAAGCATCGTTTGAAGAAGTCACCCGATTTGGCTGACTCATTGACCTATGCTGTCCAGATGCTCCGCAGGGCAGGACTTGAATTTGCGTTTGAGGAAGAGACAGTTTCTTTAGACATCCAGGAAATCAGCGATTGGGAAAACCGATTGATCCATAGCAAAGGAACTACCCAAGAAAAAATTGAGGATGATGAATGGGGATATGGTGGCAAAGGGACGGATGACGATGGATTTTAAGATTGCTTTGTTTTATTTTGTTGAAAGAATTTTTTAAATGAAGGAAATACTTTCTTTTGGTGGAGGAACACAATCTGCTGCTATAGCGGCTTTGATTATTCAAGGCAAATTACCAAAACCTGATGCTGTAATTATAGCTGATACTGGTTATGAGAAATCTACAACTTGGCAATATTTAGATTCAGTCATTCGACCAGCATTTAAAAAAATTGGATTAGAAGTTCATAGGATAGGGCAAGAATGGGCTACTGCTGGTTTAATAAGCACAAGTGGAAATTCTGTTCTTATGCCCATGTTTACAACTCAATCTGATACTATTGGAAAATTAAGTGGTTATTGTAGCAACGAATGGAAAGTAAGGCCAATGGATCGGTATTTAAGAAAAGTTTTAGGAATACAAAAAAAAGATCAAAAAAAATGGATTGGTTACTCTCTTGATGAATCAAGAAGAGCGATTCGTATGATGGCATCTGAAGATTGGCAGAAAGGTCGTATAAGATTTCCATTAGTTCATGATGTTCCACTTAAAAGACACCAAGCAATTAGAGAGGTAGAAAAAATGGGGTGGCCCACTCCTCCAAGATCAGCTTGTTACTTTTGCCCAAACATGGGTGACGATGAGTGGAGGGATATTTCATCAGAAGAATTACAACTTGCTTCTCAACTTGAAAAAAAAATGCAAGAGACAGATCCTTTTGTTTTTCTACACAAAAGCGGAAAACCAATACTTGAAGTTGATTTTACAAAATCTGATGAACAACCAGAATTATTTGAACGAGCTTGCTCTTCTGGTGTTTGTTTTGTTTAGCTTGACAGCTTCTTTTTTATTGATAATTTTTGTCTGATCGAAAGATTGAGGATGGGTGTGAATTCGTACCACATGATCCAAGAACATGGCTTTGACGAACCAAAACGTCCTACCCATTTGAGTAACGAGGAGAAGCGTACAGCATTCAGCGTAGCGGAGTGTTGTGGTTTCTTTTCTTTACTCTTTCCTTTCCTACATGGGTGGGGGGTAATGGGGGGTGTTTCCTTTCTCCTTTGGTTTTCTTTAGCCTGTGGTGTCTTGACTTGTTTTCAACACTAAAGCATACTCCGCTATCCTATGAAGTTTTCTCCCCAAGAATTTAGAAACGGTTCAATCATCCCATCTGTTCTCAATGGAAAGGTTGATTCTTCCGTCTCTAGCCTAATAGGTAAATCAGAACCTGTTTCATTCGGTGGCGGTCAATACAAGCGGAAACCAAATTTCCTCATGTGTCCCCCAAAATACTTGTCCACGGCTATCCCGAACAACAAGTTTATGAAGGGTCAGAAAATTGATACTGAACGTGCCATGCGTCAGTACGCTCGCATCAAGAGACTCATTACTGCTCTCGGTGTTAAAGTCATTGAACTTCCTCCAACCAAAGGGGCACAAGATCAGCACTTTGTTGCTAACCTTGGACTCTCGGTAGATCCGTTTATCTTCCTAGCCAAGATGTCTGCTCCTGGTCGAACCATCGAAGAAGAACCTGGTCGCAGATTCTTTGAGAAGATGGGTTATACAGTTCTCCAACCTCCTCACTATTGGGAAGGCGAAGCTGAAACAAAACACTGGAAAGACAAAACGTATTTTGGCGGCTATGGAAAATTCTCCGATTGGAAAGCCCAAGAATGGATTTCCAAAAAGGGTGGTATCGAAATCATACCTATGCGAATGGTGAGTGATGATCTCTACCACTTGGATTGCTGTATCCATGTCCTAGACAAAGAAAACCTGATGGTTTGTCGTAGTGGCATTGATTCGGAATCATTTAAGAGATTAGAAAAACTCGCCAATATCATTGTTGTTCCCAAAGAGATGGAAGCAACTGGTGCTACCAATCTGATCCGTATCCCTGACAAAAACATTGTGATTAGTGGTATGTTCCAGCCAGAGTATGGTCAGTATCGCAATTCAATGGAATGGATGCTTACTACAATGGACAAATTCAATAACTCTGTTATTTTTGCTGACATTGATGAAGCTGATAAAAACGGAGCCGATTGTTCATGCCAAGTAATGCACATGACTTTCTAAAATCTCTTTGGAGATGGTTGGTAGGTAGGATTGCTTTTATCAATGGGTATTGTCCAGAGTGTCTAACGGACTTGAAAGATTGTAATAAAAGTCCTTGCCATGTCTGTAATGTTCTCGGATACATAAGGCCGAATCAAGTATGGACTAGATTTAAGACATGAATAAAACAACCACATCACCCAATGCCAAAACTACAGTCTCCACAATGCGAGAAGCAAGAGTCAGTTACGGTACAAAGAAAACAAAGCGTAAGCCAAAGAAGTAATATGAATGCTGAACAAGATGCTTTTGAGATATGGAGCAAAGCTGGTTCAGCAGGGTTAGAGAAATATCGTAAAGGCCAAGCAGAACATAGAACAGATTTCTGGACTGCTGGTGCAGGATGGTATGCACAAAACTTGCGAGATGAACAATTGGATCTAATTAGCTATCTTCATCACCTTATTGAAAGAATAGATTCCATGCAAGTATTGGCAGAGATGATGGAAAATGAGGATGTCTCACTGCGAGATGCCGCAACAATACTCAAACAATTGACATCCAGTAATCCCCCCAACAAGGCTTGTCACCAATCTAATGATTAAAAAACAAAAGCCAGTTGGAGCCGTAATTGTTTCTGACCTTCATTGCGGTTCCACGGTTGGTCTTTGGCCTGATGGACATGAAACATCCACGGGTAACAAAATTGGTCTAGGTAATAATCTCCATCAGCAATGGCTATGGCAATGCTGGCAAGACAAAGATGAGAAGATTAAAACTCACTTCAAAGGTAAGCCATTTGCTCTCATCATTAATGGTGATTGTATTGAAGGTAGGCATCATGGAACATCTGAAATTGTTGCCGCATTAAATCTTGATCATACCCTAGCCGCTATTGAATGCCTACGTCCTCTAGCAAAATTAGCCTGTGCAGTTTACATGACTGCTGGAACCGAGTGTCACGTTGGTGATTGGGAAAAGATGATCGCCAAAGAATTAGGTGCTACTTGGCTAGGTGACAAAGGATTACTAGAAATCAATGGCACACTCATTGATATTGCCCACCATATGCCGACGAGTTCTAGGGCATACCTTGAGGCTGGAGCAATGTCTATAACAATGGGCAACGCCAGACAGAATTACTCCCGTGTTGGTCATAGGGTTCCAAAAATATATCTACGAGGCCATCGACACACGGGAGGAATCTTTAATGATGGTGCTGGTATATTCATGGTAACACCAGCTTGGCAGTTACTTACCAGATATGCCCACAAAGTTGTGGGAGATGCCATATGCCGCCCAGGTGTAGGAATACTAGATTGGAGTGGATGTGACAAAGGAGAACTACCAGCAACCAAAATCATTTCGTATGAACCGAAAGAAAATACACCCATCAGAAGCTGATTTACGAGAGAGCATTATTAAATGTGCGGTTGATCTAATCAACACACCTACAAGAGATGAAGTATCTTATGGTGAATGGTTTTCTGTTAAAGACCTTGCAGGAAAAGTAAACTATGGAAAAGATGCTATTCGTAGAAGATTAAAGAAACGAGTTGAATTGGGAGAAGTAGAAGAAAAGATCCAAAAGTGTAGGGTAGGTAATGCAGTCGTATCGTTAAGTCTATTCCGAATAATTCCCCAAGATGAAATTACCCGTCCGTATTAAGCTGGAAGACAAGAAGCTAGGCAGGGAACGTAACGATGGTCAGGCTATCTTTGCAGATAAAAAGATAGAAATAGATCCACGACTATCTACCAAAGCCAGACTCAATATAGTTTTACACGAAGGGATACACATCCTTGACCCTAACCTTCCAGAATTGAAAGTTAGAGCCTACGCAAATCGTCTATCCGATCTCCTGTGGCGTGACCGCTGGAGACGAATAGAGAAATAATTAGGCGTATTCTAAAATACCCTTGGAATGATGTGCAATAAGTTGGAGGATAGCCTTACCCTCTTCAGTAGCAACATGACCCGTCCCTTGGCACTTCCAGCAGGGTTCCCCCAAACCTTCATCGTACCAATCGGTTCCTGTACCACCGCACTCATCACACGCCTTCTCAAGAGCATTCTTGTTGAATAGGTGTTTCATAGAAGCTCATCACTAGACGAATTTTTTCCAAACACAAGACTTTTTTTATTTATAAATGAAACAACAAAAAGAAGCGTATGAGAAAGCAAAAGAATTGGCACTGAAGGGTGAAGACTTCAGTATCTTAGTAGGCATCATAGATCCAGAACAAAGGATGAGGCTCCGAGCATTCGTTTTGAACTTGCCAGAGGAGTTAGCAAAGAAGACAATCTACGGAAGAGTCCAACTCTCACAGCAACCAGTAACCAAGAAATCTAGAGGCAGACCACGCAATTTATAGGGAGTTTAGGAAGTTTAGGGAGTTTACAAATGCTTGACACTTTTTGATAAATGCATAGGATTTGTAATCTCGTAAATGTCATCTACCACTTTTGTGTAGTGATGCACTCTACATAGAGCGAGTGTAGTGATCATGCTACATATATCCAAATTGTGTAGCAGATCGCAGACACCTGATTAATCACCGCATTATACCCGATTGGATATCATGTCGATGAATCCGCTTTTTCTGTACATGAGCGTATGCATATGTACACAACATAAACATAAGAACCCCCTTTTGCACTTGCTCACAGACAGAGGTGTGGGGGCAAAATTCTTATAGTCCCTTTATCATATCCCTATCCCAATCCGAGAGTCGAGAATCTTCTATCTTCTCCTTCAATGCCTTGCTCAATCTCTCCCTCTCCAATTTCATGCCACCATACCCACCAGGAGAACTATCCGAATCCAGCTCCAACTCATTAGCCAGACTCCTCAATAGCATTATACTCGGCCTATTCCTATCACTAGGTGGGTATCTCAATGTCATCGTGTCCAACGGTACTCCCCATCCCATATTCATGTCAAGTCTAGGTTATTGTAAAAGAAACTAAAAGGGAAGGAAGTTTCCAGATATAGGTTTTTTTTCATTGGGTAGTGTCGCACGTGACCGCCCAATATATAGGTGACGGTACCCCCTCCCACCTCCCGAAGAGATTCCTTGGGAGATCCTAGGGGGTCGAGGGCGGGACAATCTCCGCATCTAGGACGGGAGGCAACACCGGCGAAGGAACCGGCGAAAGAACCGGCAGTGCCGGCGTGCCAGTTGAGGGACTGAAGAACTGAACTAGGAATTGGAAAGGATTAGTCTGTTGTTCAGTTCCCTTTTCGTAGTCTCCTGATAACTTTGATAGGATATTAACAGCTTCTAATTTATTGGGCATTTTTACTCGCTTTTTAACATTGCCCATTTGATCTACGTCCTCACTATATTCCTGACATAGTGGAGAATCTTTATCCACTTGTCCAGCTGGTGTTCTTGCAACGCTGGAGAGAAACGCTTTACGTTCAGCTAAACTCATCACGGTTTTTTCCCATTCTATTTCCTTGGCTCGCTGAATCGCTTGGGAAACTTTGGGAGTCTTGATTAGTCGACAAGCATCACTTGCCGCATTCTCAATGCTACTGGATTTGTATCCAGCCAACAGATATGCTTTGCTTAATGGGAGTCCTTCCAAGTGGTATTTGACGAACTGACTTTGCTTTGGGGATAACTTGGCAACGCTAGGGAGATTTTTCTTGGTCATGATTACCTAGCTTTTACCCCTTTAACCTTCCCTAGTCAACCTTATGCAATTCCCTCGTCAACCTTGGCTTGGTCGATTATGCGAGGCAAAGCCTGGGAAGAGTGGTTTCTGATCGTCACCAACATTGGACGTTTACATTTTGGAGGTGTTAAGAGAGAAGAGTAAGGAGTCTTTACAAGTTACTCTAGAGTACAGACCAGTATAAAGAAGTGCTACGCAATCCGAGTATACTGACCACTCGTAAAACGTGTCAACATCCATTAAAAAAAAGATCATCCTCCTCACAAAAATATCTTGCAAGGTTATAAAAAGATGGTATTGTAGTTGTAGTGATTGACAACAGAACCGCTTAAATACTGGCTCTAGAGGCGATCACAAAAAACAACAACAACAAAAAAAACATGAACGAAAATAAACTCATCGAAGTTATCCAAGAATATCGTAGAGACAAGTATCGTCAATTCAAGGCACTTGAAGAAAAGGGATGGAATGAAAAATCCATGAAGGAATTTCAGGCACAATGGGATGACCTACTTGCCGCTTGTTTCAATCTTGAAATGCATCTTGAGGATATCACTTTTTAATCACCAACCCCAACACCATGAAAAGATCCGACGCAATCCTTGCTTGGAACCGCTCCAAGCAACTCCAATCCCTAACCCTCCGCTTGGCAATCCTGGCGGCATTAGCGGCCATCCTAGCGGCAAGAATCGCTTATCTATTAACCAACAACTAAAACCCAACCCCAACCCACTAAAAAACATGAAAATCAGCAAAGCAGAATTGGAAGGCTCGATTAAGAGACTCAACACCCTTACGGGAGCCAACCCCGAACCCTACACCAGGACGGAAGACGGAAAATTCCAAGCCAATGTCGGCACTTATTATCTCGCAGGAGCTTACGGAGGCTGGAAGTTGGAAAAGATCGTTTCCGATACGGGAGGCGTAACCGATCCACTACGATGCGGTTATGTCTCTAAAAAAGAGCTTTATAATCTGATCTGGGCCTTCATGAATGGCATCGACCTTGCCCAATACCAGGCAAGCAAATAACCCCAAACACCGAACCAAAAGGAGAAAACATGACAACATACAACTTCCATTTCACGCCGGTGAGCGACAACGTAAAAACGGGAGCCATGCCCGTGACCACGTCAACAGCGTCAACGTGCCCCGACAAATGCCCCTTGAAAAAAGGGGGATGTTACGCAAAAAACTCTTTTCTCGGGATGCACTGGAAAAAAGTCACGGACGGCAGTAGGGGGGAAAGCTTCACCTCTTTCCTTAAAAAAATAAGATCAATTCTTCCTGGTACGTTATGGAGACACGGACAAGCCGGCGACTTGCCAGGCAAGGGCGACCGCATAAACGCCCGTGACCTGGTACGCCTAGCAAAAGCCGCACGGGGAACGAGAGGATTCACCTACACCCACAAACCCCCGACCGCCGACAATCTGAAGGCTATCCGAGCCGCTACCCGTGAAGGTTTCGTGATTAACTTGTCAGGAAATAGCTTAAAACACGCCGACCGACTTTCCCGTCACAGATTGCCAGTTGTGGCAGTACTTCCCTCGGAGGCGGTGAAGGTAAAAAATCTGACCACGCCCCAGGGACGTCCAGTTGTAGTTTGCCCAGCGACCAGAAGCGAGTTCATAACGTGTAAAACGTGCGGTCTATGTTCCAAGGCTGACCGCCCCTTTATCATCGGATTCCCAGCTCATGGCACTATGTCAGCAAAGGCCGATGCAATCGCCAACAACTAACCCCAACAGCCCAAACACCATAACAACATGAAACTACACCCTAGCATAACTGAAGACCGAATCATTGAAGCAATCGAAACTGACGATATGGAAGGAATATGCACCGCTTGCGGTGAATCTTCCTCTTCACCTTGTGAACCCGATGCCAGGAACTACGAATGCGACTCGTGCGGAGCTTTCAAGGTTTACGGAGCCTCCGAGCTTCTCTTTCACCTCCCTTTAATATAACCCCAACCCCAACCTAAAAACATGAACATACAAACCGCCGCCGATATTCTTTACGGAAATGCCGTAGAACGAACCACGCTGACGTTTAAGCCTAACTTGGAGGAATTCCAACCCGTACGAGCAAAGAGCATCCAGGATAGCTTGGAAAGCGTAATTGCAACGTGTGAAGCACTGAACCGAGAGATTGAAGCGATAAAATACACCTTGGAGAACAAATAACATGAACGACAACGAAACAATCTGCAAACATTGCAACATTCCAAAAGGTTGGCACATTATCCCTAAGCTGAATTGCCCAGGGTCACGGGATGGAACATACCAAGGAGGAATTTGGTTTGAGCCATTGGAAAATGAACCAGAAGATGGACAAGATGACCCAGGATCAAATGAAGTCTGGATCACCGCCGCCGACCTTTGCATGAACTACTCTAACGAATAAAACCACTAACTAACTGAAACAAAGGAGAAAATAATGAACCCCACGCCATATCAAATAATATTAACCGCCGCCTTTTTAGGCTATCATGTAACGGAATACCAAGCCGTCGAGATCACCGCCCTATGGAGAAAATCATGGGACAGCATGGAGAATGCCATCAGGGACTACTTTGCCGCCTACGAATAACCGCCGCCGCAGACCCTAACTGATACAAATATGAGCAAAATAACATTAGGAAAAAACATGGTAAACGGATTCTTTTCCGTTGCAGATGGTGACATTTACACGCTGGCAGATGGAACCGCCGCCGTAGTAACAGCAGGAGGAGGGAATTATTGGACGTTACGCCATGCCGCTGCCGATGGAAAAGCCGACTATACCAGGCCACCAGTTCCCGAATGGGAGAATGTGGATGGTCAGTCTGCAATGGTACATATGATAAATAGGGAGTATTTTCTCCATAACTGAACCGCCGCCGCCATGAGTAAAACATCACAACTAACCCTTAACTTGGTCTGCATGATGCGAAACCCGAAAGCATGGAGATTCTACCTTTCGGGAATCCGTAGAGCCTTAATCTAACCACCACCGCCAACCCTTAACTGATACAGCTATGAACGAAAAAACCTCCGCAGAACCAGAATCTGTTATTTTTGTAAAAGAAGTAACACCCGAACAAAAAGCAATCCTTGACAAAATTCTTATAGAATTAATTAAGGAAGAGAGATTTTATGAACCGCCGTCTATTTCAAAAATGATGCCACAAGGTGATATGACAGATGAAGAATGGCAGGATGATTATTCTTTCTGGTGCGACTAATGAATCAAGAAATACAAGAATCTCTTGAGAAATTAAGTGATGAAGCAATGTGTAAATGCGGATTGCCTCGTTACACCCATAGGGAGCCGTTACTTTGGTGTCCTTCATGGTTCTTTGAAAATAAATGGCTATCCTGGCAAACATTTGAGCATAAAAAACACCCAAAACTTAACCACATAAAAAACAATGACCACTAAAACCACCGCCGCATTAACTGAAGTAAAAGCATTAATATCCAGCATCGAACCATTGTTCGCCAACTTGATACGAACATCAAAACATCACCAACTTGATACCATCCAGATCAGCACCACACGAGCAAAGGAAATACACGCAGACTTAATTATTCTTAAAAAGAGATTGCAGGAAATTGCAACTTCTGAAACAAAAGCAGAGTCAACAATTGACAGGCATCTAGACAAGATGTTTGGTTTTAACTGAAACGCAACCCCACAAACCGCCGCAACATGAAAACCGATTACACTTGCAAAAACGAAGAGTGTCAGCACGACTTTGAAGTCGATTTTGAGCCAGCAACCCGAAACCGAGGGATGCATGGGACTTTTGAGGATGCCGAAAAAGGATCATCAGCATCATGCGACCCAGGAGAATGCCCAGAATGTGGGGAGGAGGTTTCTACCGAGGATGTAGAATCCGATTGTATGCCCGACCCCGACGATTACATGGAACCTGACTGGGATTGAACCATAAACACCGCCGCAAAATGAACGTCATTAAAAGCGTCTATGAATCCCAAGAAGAGATTCTAAAATCTATCCAGAATCTCCATTGTAAAGATGGATTTGATTGTGATATGACTTATGGAAACGGATCATTCTGGAAAAATCTTCCAAAACCTATTCTATGCTTTGATATTCAACCTCAAAAGCCAGAATGCATACAGGGAGATAGCCGTTGTCTACCTTTACTTAAAGAGTCTCTCAATAGCATGGTATTTGATCCTCCCTTTTTGACGTATGTCAAAGGGGGAAGAGATCACAAAGAAGGAAAAGTTGCTATGACAGCTAGATTCGGTGGATATTGGTCATACACCGAGTTAGAGGATCATTACAGAGACTCAATAAGCGAGGCATACAGGGTATTAAGACCGAAAGGTCACCTTGTCATTAAATGTCAGGACATCATCCACAATCACAAAATGCACAGCACCCATTACAATACGATTGCATGGGCTGAAAGCGAAGGGTTCAGATTAGCAGATTTATTCATTCTTGTGGCTTCCCACAGAATGCCATCACCACAAAAAGGAACACAAAAACACGCAAGGATATTCCATAGCTATTTCCTTGTTTTCCAAAAAACAAAATGAGAGCAACACAATACAACGGAGACCGCCCGAATCTTAACTGGTGCGTGTTCCTTTTATTTCTCTACAAAGAGTATGATTGGAACTTGACATCACCAAAATTTCGATCAACATATTTTCCCTTCAAAAAAGTCTTGCAAGGGACTAAAACATCAACCACATTAACACGATGACAACCACTGAAACACCTGACACATTCACCGCCGAGCCTATCACCGCCGTCGAGACATTCACCGCCGCACCAAAGACTAATGCATTCTTGGGTCTATACGTTCCGCTTGAGTTAAAGGCAAAAATCCATGCCGCATCAAAAGCCGAGCGTCGATCAATGTCTTCATTTGCTGTTGGAGTCTTTGAGGAATACTTCAACGAACCAGTAACCCAATGAGCAAGACCATCGCCGCATTGATTTTGATTGCATCTCTAATCGCTTTAGCTGTACTTACAATGCCACGATGAAAGAAGGACTTTACAAAAATATCCAAAAAAAGAGGGAACGCATCGCCGCTGGTTCTGGAGAGAAGATGAGGAAGCCAGGATCAAAAGGAGCACCTACTGCAAAGGCTTTCCGAGACTCCAAGAAAACCGCTAAAAAGAAATAACTATGGCAAGCGAAAAATGGCAGACAAAAGCTGGTAAAAATCCGAAAGGTGGCTTAAATGCCGCTGGAAGAGCAAGCTATAACAAGGCTCATGGGGGGCATCTCAAGCCTCCTGCACCTAATCCCAAGACCAAATCAGATGCAGGACGTAAAGCCTCATTTTGTGCGAGGATGAAAGGGATGAAGGCAAAGTTGACCAGTGCAAAGACTGCTAAAGATCCGAACTCACGCATTAACAAAAGCCTCCGAGCATGGAAATGCCACTAACCAATTTCCTTTGGAAATTCATCCAAGGATTAACCAACAACAACCATGTCACACACACTAGCAGAACTAAACGAAATCGCACAGGGAATAGCCAACAAGCTCGGTCACATCAGTCAGGAGCTTCTTTTGGAGATCGAAGCACTCATCAACAAGAAGGATTGTTCACAAAACCCCTGCCAAAACCAACAAGCTGTATCGGATGCTACCGAGACCCCTGCTGTTTAACAAATAGATGAAAGCACTCTTTGAACGGATGAAAGGGATGTTTCAGCCTATGCAGATTAAGGCACTCCCTAACGAGACTTTGATCAATACTCGCAAGCTGTCACCAGCAAAGCGTAAATCGATCAAGACAGAGGCTACCAAGCCAGTAACAAAGGGTCGCAAGCCCACAACAAAAAGGAAAAAGTAAGATGCCAACGAAGAAAATGCCAAAGATGGAGAAATCCAAACCTTCCTCCAAGGCTACAAAGATGAAAGCCGCTTCATCCATGATGAACAAAGGCTACAAGAAGAAGTAAAAACCTTCCTGTTTGCTCCTAGAGGGACATGAACAAACCCTCTAGGAGCTACTAGCAGGAGCAACCACGCACCCAACAAAAACATGAATAACACATTAGCGGTATCCAGTCAACCATCGATGGGAGACATGGAAAAGATGGCAGTTGCCATCGCAAAGTCAGGTCTATTCGGGATGAAAAGCCCAGAACAGGCACTAGCATTAGGACTCCTAGCAGTTTCAGAGAACAAGCCATTCGCCAGCATTTGTGCTGAATATGATGTCATCCAAGGCCGTCCTGCTCTCAAGAGTCAGGCTTGCCTAGCTCGATTCCAACAAGCCGGGGGAACAATCCAATGGATCACCAGATCCGATAAGGAATGCACCATAGAGGGCAAGCACCCCGCTGGTGGAACTCTCCAAGTCACTTGGACATGGGACAGGGCGCAAGCCGCTGGACTGACCAGCAAGCAGAACTGGAAGCAATACCCAACCGCTATGCTTTCTAGCAGATGCGTTGCCGAGCTTGTCAGGGCGATCTACCCTGCTTGCCTTAATGGAGTCTATCTCGCTGAAGAGGTGCAGGATTTTGATACCAAGCCGCTTCGTATTGAGAAGCCAGAGATCAAGGTGGAAGCCCAGGTGGTTGCAATTGAAGACGCTGTGCCTACTGTTGCGGAGCTTGTAGAGGCAAGCATGAAGGCAGCAGAAGAACAAAACCCGCTGACTACACTCTCATCCTTGATGTGGGATGCCGGTATTGAAGACTCTCATGTCATCGAGTTCCTCATCGCCAAAAAGGCTATCAAGGACAGGAGTGTTCTCCTCAAGGATGTCAACCCCAAGGTCATCGCTCGCATCATTGAGAAATGGGACGATGTTTTGGCTTTCAAACCAGCACTCTCATGATCCGTAACCACAATTAAACGCAAAAAATAATATGGGAACAACATTTTCCGACAATGGCACGATAAGAAACATTCCTGCTGAAACAATAAACAAATCTCTACAAGAGAAACACGAAAAGGATTTATCAGTATTGGTAGTCAACGAATCAACCAAAAGGTTTGAGAAAAGCCTTACAGATACAGAAACAATGGTTGAAAGAGCAAAATCAGCAAGAGAGGCAATGGATGTTTTGGCTGATTCCGTTAAAGTTGCATGGATTGATTATTCGGAATCCGTCCAAGAATATATAAACTCAATACGACAAAAGAAAATATCTGCTGAATTAGAAACAAAACAAATGATGGCATTGTTTGATTCTTTTGCCAGGTTCTCAAATGACCCTCAAAGGGAAATCGAATTGAAGAAGCTGGAGCAGTTTGCAGATGTTTGTGAGCGTTTAAGAAAACTGAATGATTCTGGAATCCTTGAAAAAATAGCAACAATTATTAAGTAACATGAAAACCAAAAAAACAAAGACCCAAGAGTATAAATACACTCCAGCAGAAAAATTGCTTTTTGCTTACAGAGCAGCACACGTAAAAAAATAATATGGACGAGCGTAACGGAAAACCATCAGCAAGCGGATTCTCCCGACTTGCCCTATGCCCTGGTTCTTGGAACCTAGAGCAGACACTCCCCCCACAGGAGGAGAACAAGTACATGGCACTAGGCACAGCAGTCCACGCTGTCCTAGCTGGTCAAGCAGAGTTTGATACTCTCACCGAGGATGGTCAGGACATCGCCACAAGATGCCTCTCCCAATTCTCCGAGATGATCGGTCAGTTGGATCTAGGGGAAAGAACCAAGGAGGTTATCGAAGAGAGATTCTGGTATGATGATCTCTTCTCTGGAGCTATTGATAGGATCGACTTCTTTGGGGAAGATACAGCAGTAGTCACGGACTATAAAACTGGTCGTGTAGCCCAATCTGGAGCCGCTGAAAACTATCAACTCCGAGCCTATGCCGTCCTAGTCAAGAAGGCATTCCCTAAACTCAAGAGCATCTACGTTGCCATTATTCAGCCTTTATCCGCTGGCAAGACAATCGCTGAATACAACGAGGAGGATCTCGCCAGAGCAGAAAAGGAAATTGTTGGCATCGTTCATGCTTCCCAAAAGCATGATGCTATACGAACTCCTTCTAATGATGCGTGTAAATGGTGCAGGGCAAAAAGCATATGTCCAGAAGTGCGTCAGACGCATAATGAGATTCAAATAGTCTCTGGTGCTGTTGCTTCTCGTCTATCAAATGATGAGATCCTAGCCATTGATGAAAAGGCCGAGGTAGTTCTTGACTTCATTGAAGAAGTTAGGAAGGAGATGAAAGCTAGAATGATGGCAGGACAACAATTCGCTGGACGTTCACTAACTGAAGGACGTAAAGTAAGGAGTGTTTCGGATACTCAATCTGTTATTTCTGCTCTTTCTGGTATCGTTGAACAATCTGACGTGCTTGCTTGCACAAAGATTTCAGTTGCATCTCTTGAGAAAGTCTTTGCCAAAGCCAAGGGACTTAAAGGGAAAGAAGCCAAAGAAAAGTTTGAGGATGCCCTCGGTTGGCTCATCGAAACAACAACTGGTGAGCCTTCCATCAAACGGAATTGATGATCAAGGGGAAGGTTATGCTCTTGCTATCACTTATATGGGACGAGATTGGATCGTTCTCTACAAGGATGCTGGCAACTTCACAGCCTTCCCTGCTGATCAAAGGAAATCAAACATTCATCAAGCTAGAAAAGTCATGAAATATCTCATGGTCGAAGGATTCATAAATCCCGAAAACAATGAGCCAACAATGTCAGTGCAGTAAAAACAACAAAACAACAAGATAAATAATAACCATATGTCATTCACAATATCAATCGACGTAACGAAAATCGACAAGTCACTCCTCAAGAGTGTCACCAAGAAGGATGGGACAAAAGCCACATATCTCAACCTTATTTGCTGGCCCAACCGAGATGGTCAGGACAAGTTTGGCAATGATGGTTCAGTTAAGCATTCCTTGACGAAGGAACAACGTGATGCAGGGATCAAGTCAGAGATCCTTGGAAACTACAAAGTGAAGCAGGAACAGGATTCCGTATTCCCCCCTGGCTTTGCCGAGAAGATCAAGCCAGCACCAGCATTCAAGAATCGTGCCCCTAAACCACAGCAGGATGATCCATTCGGTGACATTGCCGAGGACGAGATCCCTTTCTAACCCATAACCAAGCAAGCAACCACCAAAATGAACGAGTATATTTACATATTGTATTACAAGATTGACTATGAAGGACAATCTGTTGTTGGGGTCTATTCCTCTTTAGAAAAAGCTCAATTTGCTTCTGATTCTCAACCGAAAGAGAATCTTTTCATAGCAAAAGTAAAACCTGACACAGAAATCGACCTTGATTCTCCTTTTACTTATACAGCAACCATTTAGTCTGACCAAGCAACCACGCACAATTATGGAAGAGCCAACAGAAAACGAAGCAAAGCTAATGGCACAAATTGACTTCCTAAAAAGGGATGTCAAGGAGCTACAGGAGAATCTCCGATTTCACAGATGTGATATTTGGGATGTTGAGGAGGCATTAGAGACCCTTGTAACAAGGTATCTCATTAGTTCCCTCATCGTCTTGGGATTGGTTGTGTCAGTTGTCGTAATGTTCATCCGCAAATGAGTCGACGATACTGCACTTGCGAGGAACGCTACGGAATCGTTCCAGAATATCATAGCTGTGAATATGTCACTGCTAGGAACAAACTGATCCCTGATGCCGAGGCACAAGCCAAAGCAATCTCTAGGCTAGATAATGGTAGGTTAGACTTCCTCAAGTTTAACTATACTTTCTCTAATCTCATGGAAAAAGCCGCAATAGAAGCTGGACTCTATGACCTCTAAAGAAGCACAAGCCTATTGGGATGGTGAACATATCCGTTACTTAACTGAAGATAATCAACCTCCTTCAGTTGAGGATCGGGTAAAAGAAGCATTTGATGCAGGGGTAAGATCGGTTCAGCGATCCTATTCCAATCTGGATGTTATCGGAAGCAATCAATGTGGAATCAATTTCCAAAGGACAACACTATGAGTGATCAATTCGACTTTGACTTCTCACCTATTGAAGAGGAAATCTTTGATGATATTCAATCAAGGTTTCTCCGATTCCATACCAATAACCCTCACGTTTATAGCAACCTTGTCGTTCTAGCTAGGCAATTCCGAGAGAAGCGTAGTGATGCCGTGATCGGTATCCAGATGCTCTTTGAAGTTCTCCGCTGGAACTACTGGTTAAATACAGATAGTGAGGAACAATTCAAGATGCCTAATGAGTTTGCCGCTGGCTACTCAAGGTTGATCATGAAGCAGGAGCCTGATCTAGCTGGCATATTCAAGCTATCCAAATCTACCTTTGACCAATGAGAAAGATGTTCAAAGCTAAAGGCAATACCACTAGGCGTGTTGCTGGTAAGATGAACAAGACCGAGGAGGCTTATTCAAGGACTCTTCAAGACAGGAAACTCCGAGGGGAGATCCATCACTGGCAGTTTGAAGCTATGGCTTTAAGGCTGGCAGATAGGACAACTTATACACCTGACTTTTTTCTCATCATGGCAGATGGAAGCATCGCATTCCATGAGGTAAAGGGATTCTGGCAAGGAACAGGGAGAGTAAAGATCAAAGTTGCCGCTGAACTTCACCCTTGGTTTGAGTTCACAGCAGTCCAACTGAAAAAGAAGGAGTGGGTTTATGAGCAATTCTGATCTATGTCCCCATTGTGGTCAGTCATATCCTCCCAAGAATGCTCGTAAAAGCGATTTTGAGGCATTCTGGAAGGCTTATCCTCGAAAGATAGGAAAGGGATACTGCCAAGAGATATGGAAGCGGAAGAGATTCCCTGCCATTGAGATCATCCTTGAATCACTCCAGAAGAGCATAGCCTCTGCTGATTGGCAAAAGGATGGAGGCAAGTTCATTCCCAACCCTAGCACCTGGCTAAACCAAGGACGATGGGATGACGAAGGAATAGATCACTCCGTACTACGCCAGCAGATTTCCAAGCCAGTATTCAAAGGAACTACCAGTAGGGTAGATCACGAAGCATACAGGGCATGGAAGATTGAAGAAGGATACCCACCCCAATTCATTGATTCGACTTTCAATGAAGACCCCGAACCAGTACAAAAGAAATACCTAGCAACCCTAAAATCATGACAAACATATACAACGAAGAGTATCAGAATTGTCTTGACCGAGAGAAGGAGTCTCTTTGTCAGGAGATCAGCAGACTGAATAGCAAGCTGGCATACCTAGAGAATGTTTTGAGCGAGATCCATCTCCTCAACTCGTTAGGCAAAAGCCTCAAGATCCATGATGCGGTGAATGCCGCTATTGATGTTCTCAAGTGAAAAAACAAACAGAAGTCTGTCCTTTTTGTGATGATAAACAAGAAAGCGATAAGTTTTATAAATTTGAATGCGGAACAATAAAAAAATTCCCTAGTGGATACATCCGATCAGAAATGTGCCATCAATCAGAAGTTGCAAAACTCTGGAAGCAAAGAGCCGAAATAGCAGAGGCTGAAGTTGCTAGGATGCATAGGCTCTATTGGAGACAATAATATGAACCCACGCACCTTCACAGAGGTTTTATTACCTATCCTGTTGGTCGAGATCTTAACCAACTCTGCTTGGCTATACGTCTCCTACGATGCAAAGATCCGAGAGAATGTGTCACTTTCATACACACTCTCAATCGTTGCAGGAGCATTGTCTGGTCTAGCTTGGGCATGGATGGCATTGAGCATCAAACAATCTGATGTTTACTTTGCCAACATTGCATGGGATCTGATTGTTACAGGCTTGTTCTTTACAATCCCGATCTTCCTATTCCACATCAAACTAGATATGCAGTCCGTACTTGGAGCATCCATTGCTCTGATCGGATTGCTGATCATGAAATCATGAACGACCACGAAGAAATTATACTATGTGCTAAAGCCGCTGGAGCCAATCCAGAGGCATCCTATTTCGTCGAGGCATTCCTCGTCGAGAACGCCAAGCCAGAGTTGACCATGCAACAGAAGCTAGATCGTTCCAACGACCAGCGAGATCGTGCAGTATCAATTTGTGACGCTATGATGGCATGGGAAACACCAGCAGATGCCCGAAAGACATCCAAGGATCTGTCTCAATTAAAGAAAGAAATAAATGAGTAGTTCGATAGACAAAATACTAAACCAACTAGGGTTTGAAACACCCGACCTTCCTCCCATAACCAAGAGGGAAGCAATAGAACAGGGATTGATCCAGGGATCAGAGAAGCCAAAGAAAGGCATATGCGGTAAATCTGTTTACACTTCTGCTTCCAAATGTGATGCCGCTATTAAACACCGACTAGAATCAGGGTTTGGAGGGACTAGCTTTCTCCGTTCCTATTTCTGTGAGGAATGTTCTGGCTGGCATATGTCCTCTTCCCATAACAAACTGAACAAATGAACCCTCTGGAAGCTATAGGTCATGCCACATCAATATTATTCCTGATAGGTATGATCCTGTTCTTCTGGATGATCTTTAAGAAAACAAGAAAGGTTTATCGTCGAGGCCAGAAAGCCCAAAGGCGTGAACGTAAATACAACAAATCAAAATGTTCCTAGCACTCATCTACACTGCAATCGCACCGATCCAACAACCGATCCAGCAACCTCAAACACAAACCATCTATGTGGCTAACCTATCTGCCACAGATGGCAGAGATGCAGGAGCATACTACCAAGTCACAACGCTTCCACAACCAGTACAGGAGCCAGCATACCGAATGACGTTACCAGTTATGGATTTGAATACCGATAACCAACAAGACCAATGATCAAGCAACCAACCACGCTTAAAGAATTAAAAAAGTTCCGCTATGCCGTAACGGAAAGCCTTCCCCAAGGACAGGCATACGATCCAGCCCAATGTGCCATGATCGTCTATGAGAGAAAGAGACCCAAGTACCATTGGCAATGCTCTCGCAAGTCAGGGTACGGAAAGGATGGTCTGTGGTGTGCCAACCACAAGAATGATCCAGTGGCTATGTCTTGAGCTTGGTGAATTCTGGACGCTTGAACTTGCCTTCATAGTTAAGGGTTTCTAGTTCCAATAATGGGAGCTTCCGTTCAGTCAACCATTCCCTAGCCAGCTTGCAGTTGCGTAGATTGGAAGGATCTCTCTGTAAGCCAGCACCCTCCCACAAGGAAGGATGCCATTCATGGTAGATCAAATCCTCAATCTCTCTACCGCCAGCAGATTTGATTAGCTCACGCATGATACGATCCCAACTATGCCGTCCTAGCACCATGTCAGGGAATAAGTGATGGTTCCTTCTCCACCATCCAACTCTCATAGCAAAGAAGTCACACCCTGCATACTTTGCCCCTGCACTTACCCGATCATATGGCAGAGGCTCATCTATCCGTTTGAAGTCTCGACGATAAGAATAAGCAGGGAGTGTTCCCTCTAACCTTTGGATAAGATTGTTGGCTATACAAGTGTCCGTATTGGTTAGCAAGAGTACCGCTTCATCGTTACGTCCAACACAAGCAAGGCGTAAAATATCCTTGATCATGGGTATCCTACGAGTCTCTCCAGGTATAACTTCAGCCGAGGATCTTACAAAGCAGTTGTCATCCAAACCTAGATCGACACAAGAGATAGCTTGCCATGTCTTTGCCGCAAGATCATTACGCCTTTTCTCATCTCCAATAGCCCAAGGCATCTTCTGATATACATGGACAATCTCTGGATACAGAATGGTAGGCTTATCCTTACGCCTGATCTTCTCCAAGATTCCAACCACATCTCTAGGGAAGTGCCTGTATCGTGTATAAGAAGCATAGAATGGTCTCCACGCTGTCCCATGCCATAGGGAGGGTCTATCTGTCACGATGGCATGAACTGGCTTATCTGTGGCGTATGAGAGGTGTAGCGGCCCACTATCAGTCAAGATCATGGCATGGGTATTAGGATGATCCATAATACCAAGGAGATCATAGAACTTCTCCGCTTTGATCTTACCGAGATCGACGATATGGAACTCTGGAAGTGAGTTATTTAGGATCTCCCATAGCAATTCTTGATACTGGAATGGGGAGGAAGTGCCACCAGTAGATACCACAATCCAAGGCTTATCCTTTGGCAATCCCTTCACTAGCTTCTTTTCCCTCTTGGCATCCCTCTGATCGAATACTAGCTTTGGTTGTTTAGGCCAGAGATCCAGCTTGTTGCATAGTCTCCACGCATCCATCTGGAATGAATCACAGATAATCTGTGGCCCGACATGATTGCCGTACACTTGGCTAACGATCACATCCGTAATCCCAACTACTTGGGTAGTGATTACATTATCCTCCTTGAATTTCTCCAATGCACCCATGACATCCTCAAATGGCCCATCATAAATAATGGGATTGACATAGCTAACACCATCTAGGATGTCAGCATAATCCTTGGATACAATGAGACTAGGCTTTGTGCCTGTCTCATCAAACTCATTCTTTAGTACAGGGAGGAATGCACATATATCCCCGTAGCGTCCGAGGTTTAGATATGTAGCCACTACTCGTAAACTTTACGGAATCTCTCTGGCTCTGGCTCTTCAGCGGTAATGACCTTCAGTGGAGGGAAATCTTTCTTATCGTCTTGTGGAAGCGTATTAGAATCCAATCCGTTTTCCTCAAGAGGCTGGAGAGGCCCATGTGCTTGCAAATAGCGTCCTAGCTCAATGAACAAGAACCTACGCTGGTCAAGAAGATATGCCGTACAAGCCTGATAGAAGTTAATCTCTGGCATCTTCTTTGACTCCCCCTCTTCCTTGATCTGTTTCAAGATAGGGTCTTCTTCAAAGTGGGAACGTAACTCAAGTGGGATGATATATTTTTTGCTCATAGTGGTTGCTAGGAATTAAAGAGTTACTGAAAGCCTTTCAGAAGGCAAGGATTAAAAACCTCCAGCACCAAATCCCTTACTTCCAAATCCGCTAGATCCAAACCCACCAGAGGAGCTTGATCGTTGTTTTGGTTTTAATGATTTTTCGTAATCAGCAATGTCAGCAGGAGTTTCAAGCCTTCCTCCAGAGAATGCGGCAGATGCCGCTTTTGCAACCGCTGGAATAATTTCTCTTTGAGTTGATGCTTCTGAAATTGGAATAGGAGCAAATTGTTCCTGGATGACTTCACCCCAAGTTAATCTCCTACGACCACGATCAGGTTGCTCTTTTGACCAAGGAACAACATTTCCAACATAATCCTTACCAGTTGCACCAACTACCATGTCTCTTACAATTGGACTAAATCCACTTCTAAAGTAACCATACAAAGCATTTTTCATTGCTTGCTCTCTACCTCCTTCAGCTTTCTCAAACCTATTCAAATCACCAAATATTGCATGATATTCTTGTGCTACTAAACGAGCAATACGGGTAAATGCACCAACGGTAGAAAATTGATAGCCAAAACCTTTATATGCCAACCAATCGTTTTTCTTTGGATTGGTAAAGTTGATGCTCTGATTGCTTCCAGTTACAGATAGCAATGCTTGATTTGCTAATAAAGTTCCACCCAAATAGGCCAAGAATTTTGCTTTATTCTTTGCCTCATAAATAGCACTCATCCGTTCCTCTGGAGTTACTTTTGTAAATGGGTTTACCATTTTAGTAAATGTTCCAAGCATTCTGGCTGGATCTTGAATTAGCCATTTGAAGCGACTTGCAATAAGTTTTGGAGCAAAGAAAAGAACTTTAGTAATTGGGCTTTGAAGTATTCCAGCGGTTCTCTTTCCTCCCTTTGTAAATCCAGTAGCATTATTAATGCTGTTAGCAAGCATCTCTGCCATCTCTGGAGTCTTTTGTGTAATGCTCAACTTATTCCACGCCTGGTCAAACATATCCTGACGTAAATGGAACAAGGCATCGAATCCCCTGCCACCAGAGATTGCATTTAGAGCATTTGCCATAACGGAATCTCCCCTTTCCTTTGTGGCTCCTTCTCTTCTTACCTCTCTAGGATCATTTTCCAATCCTGCTCTTCTGGCAGTAATCCAATTAGGTCTATAAATCAAATCCTTGTTCTCAACGATGTTTTTAATCTGACCATTCTTTCCAGTGAAGCTATACGAGAAACCTTTTAACCATGCTTTAAATGCGGCTCTAGGGTGAGTGTAAATCGTAGTAGGTGCGTGAGTTCCAATGAATGCAGTCCCGTGACCAAAGATTGCCAGCTTGAATGTCTTTTCAGCCAATGCACCAAATGTCTTTCCAATCCAACTTGCCTTTTGGTTATCCAACCAACGCTTTGCATCATCCAAGGCCATTTGCCTATTACGTTGTTTTAGATACATTTCATCAGATGCTTTCTTTGCTCCTTTTGGGGAAGAGAATGCTTGCCTGATTTGATCGGGAAGTAATCCAATATCACTTGCCATGTCGTTAATCATCTTATCGTAATCCGACTCTCCCTTATCTAAATAGAATCTCTTGGCAGTCTCCCAAAGTGTCTTTACTTGTTCTGGATTTAACTTCTCACCAACTTTACCTTTTGGGAATAGGTCAGCTTGTTTTGCTTTTAGTCGAGCATTGGAAAGTTCTTGTTTCTTATTGGCAAGATCAGCTTCTAATCCCTTGATCTCTTCATTGGTTATTTTCTCTACATCTTTCGGAGTTGAAATCTTTCCGCTGTTAATGTCATCAATCTTCTTTTGATATTGAGCAATACGCTTACGAAGATTATCAGCAACTTTTTCCTCTCCAATCTTCTCAACTGTCTTTGCTTTAGGCTTTGGTGTACGAGCAATCCTAACAGCTTTAACTGCCTCTTCTCCACCTGGCTCACCTTTTACTAATTTTTCAGCTTTATCCCATGCCTCTTTAAGGAACCTTTCTGCTTTAGGCCCAAACTGATCTAGAATCATTTTAGACGATCTAGCAAAATCCAACCCAAGTTCGCTAATATGTCCACGCATGATTCTTGCCACAGTGGCAACAATAGAAACATCAGGGAATGATCCAAGTTGAGCTAATTGCTTTTTTAAAAGTTTCTCTGCCTCAAGACGATCAGCTTTCCATTTATCAACAATTCTTTGAGCTTGATCTAAAACTACTTTTTCAAATTTGGGAGTTTGCTGATTCTCAAGATCCTTAATCTTGGCCTCATAATAAGCCTTCAACTCTTCAGCAGTCTGACCTTGAGCTTGCTTTACTTCTTCTAAATCCCTTTTGATCTTTTCATTCTCTTGATTAAGACGATCAATTTCAGCTTTTTGTTTTGTTCCAGATGCATCAGATAAATCAGCAACTTGCTGGCGAGATTCATCAATTGACTCTGGAGTCTTTACTTCAACATCGGCAAGTCCAGCATCCATCGTATCTCTATGCTGTTGCTGTGCTTGATTTGACTCTTCAACTGTTTTATTAACCTTATCTGCAACTTTTCTGATTTGATCATGTTGAGATAAAGAAGGCTCTTCTCCAGTAATCTTTGTATACTCACGGGCAATATCGGCGGCATCAGAAAGATCAGTCTCTCCCTGAAATGTCCTTAAAATATCTGAAGCAACGGTTCCAGCTTCACGCAATCCCTCATAGTAATCTTGGTATTGCTTTGCCAAATCTTTGTACTCTGGAGAATTTGGGCCATATTTCTTCAGTGCTTCGCTAACCTTTTTGGCTAACCCTTGCACATATGCTTTAGCTGTTGCGAGTGAATTAAAGTCACCTTGCCTAGCTTTTGCTAGGGCATCAAATGGATCTGCTCCAGAACGCAAGTTTGCATTACCGATTTCCGTAATTCCAGCAATGGAAGTGCCTTCTCCAGCAGGGACAACGCTAGTAAGGATTCCTCTACGTTGCTGATCTTCTTGATCTTTTGTTCTGATTGAAATTTTCTCCCCTTCCCCTCCAGCAACAGGAGCAGGAGTAGGAGCTTCTTCTTTGCCGAATTTCTTCTCTACTTGCTTTGATAATTCTTCTTGAGTCGGTTCTCTTCCTAAAACCTTGGTCAAGTGTGCCGCAAGTCCTTTAGCGTATGTTTCTCTTTCGCTGGGAGGCTTTGGGCCGTATTTGGTAGCCTGTTCCTCGTTGTGCAATTGGTTTGCACGACTCCATAGATCCTCCAAGTGGGGTCGAATTGCTTCACCAAATTCAGACAACATTTCCTTTGACCAAGCGGTGAAATCTTTTACTCCACGGGCAATTTTGAAAGCACCCTTAACTGCATATGCAAATAACAGTTCTGGATCTAATCCCGTATTAAGACGTTTCTTTGATTCTTTGATTGTATTGTCAGCCCAGTCTTCAAGATTAGATTTTTTCTGTTCTGAAGATTCACCAAAATCAAATGATCCAGTAAGAGTATCTTCTCGTCTTGGCTCGGTCTCTGGTGGTGTGGATTCCGTTTCACCAATAAGACCAAATGGCATTTCTTTCTCACCAAAAAGATTTCCCTCTCCAGTAGTTTCAATTGTGGGTAATGCTGGCTTCTTTATTCCCAACTCTTCCTTGATGTCATCATGTAGCCAGAATTTTGCATACTTGTCTCTCTGTTCTTTTAATTCAGAAATACGCTTTTGCAAACCTTGGGGGTCTTTTACATCAACTCCCAATTTAGCGGCGGCTTCTGGATTCCTAGCCGCACCTTGTACTGCTCTAATTTGTTCCGACAATTCATTTGCCCTAGCACTTGCGGCTTTGGAAATTCGCATTGCCTCCTTGATGAAGGATTCATCTTCTCCAAAAAGATTAGTCTGCTCCTCATTTCCTCCTGTTTTTTCTTTAAGCAGTGCAATGTATCCAGGTAATTCCTCGGCAGATAATCCCTTTGACGCTCCAATTGCGGCTCTTTGAAGAGCAGGATCATTTGGAGCAGATTCAGCTATTGCGGCGGCTTTTGCCTCACTTATTTTTCCAGTGCGGAAGAGTCCGTAGAGATCGTCTTCAGAATATCTGCCGATTGAGAAGCCGTTCTTTTGTTTAGAGCGAGAAAGGAGGCCTCCCTGTTGGGCATCTTCCTTGGTAATTGGGTCATTGCGGAAGTATGCCGCAAAGTCTTTAACTGATCCTTTTTCATCTTTAATATTAAGTTGTGCATCTTTTACAAGAGCGTCTTCTTTTGTGAAACCATCTGCTTCACGATGTATTTTAATCAATATCTCTGGCACTTTGTTCGCCAAAGCTAATTGCCAACGATGGCGACCGCTGATTACTTCACGATCTCCATTAAGTCTTTCCCAAATGTGGACAATTCCAGCGGCCTCTGGATCGTATTTTCCTTTGAGTTCTTCTCCTGCAACAACTCCAGTTATTGGATCTGCTCCTTCTTTGAAGTTTGGAACATCCTCTGATAATTTTAGTGATTCTGGATCAACATAAGCCAAATCATGTTTTGCCATCTGATCTGGTGTTGGCTCTGGAGTGATCTTTTCTTCTTTTGGAGGTTCTTCTTTTGCTTGGACTTGGGTAGTTGCGGCGGCTTCTGGGCCTGTCTCTACTGGAGCTTCTATTTTTTCTGGAAGATGGGTTGATTCGCTTCCATCTCCAAAACGAACTTTTACTCTTCCAAAAGGATTTCCGATTATTGTTCCATTTCTTCCATCAACAGAAACAGGCTTTCCTTTATAGTTAGATGCTTCACGCTTTTCTTTAGCGGCTTGTTCTTTAGCGGTAAGTTCCCCTGTAATCCTACGCTTAATTGCGGCGGCAACCATTGCATCACCTTTATCTCTTTTTCCTTTTTGTTCTGGATCGTTTCGATAAATGAATGCATTTCGTTCTTTTTGTTTTTTAAGCCAAGCATCTACTTCTTCAACTGTATTTGCTTGATCAACAAACTCTGGAGCGACTACTTCTTCTTTTTTGGGTTTTTCTTCACCTTCTTTGGCAGGGACTTCTGCTTCGTTTTGTCGGCCCACTCCTTCGCCCACGGCTGGTGCGTTGCGAACGCCCACTTCTCTTGCGCCTTGCTTCTGAACGGACTCATATGTTTTTTCGGTTGGTTGTTCTAATTTAAGGTTTGTAGGTGTTTCTTTTTCGGAAAGATCATAAGAATAAATAGGAATATCCTTTGGAATATGTTTTGTTAATTCTGTTATTGCTTCGTTTCTAGATACTCCTGGTTTTTCTTCTGCACCTGGATTTTGATCTATGTAATCATTGACTTCTTGAAGTTGATTATTTTTCTCATCAATCTTCCTTTCTAATTCTGACTCTTTTGCAGTCCTTCCATAAGTATTCTTTTTAACATTTGGATCAGATGCAGATGCTTTTCTTTCTTGATCAAGCTGATTATAAAGATTAGTAAGTTCATTATTAATCTTTTCTGGATTTAACGATTCACTTGTTAATAAATTTATTGCTTCAGAATCAATTAATGCGGCTTTAGGTTTTGCAGGATTTCTTTCTGTTACAATTCCATCATTTGGATTGTATCCCTTTGATTCAAAAGAAACATTTGGTTTATCAAATACAAGAGTAACAGTTTGCCCTCCAAAAGACTGATTTGGTTCTGATGGATTTATTGTTATATTTGATCCGATCCTTAATCCATTATTAATTATATTAGGAATATCTTCATTATTTCTAACGGTATGGACAATGGAATTAGCTAATAAATCTTTCGGCTTTTCTTCAGCTACGGGAGCCTCTGCTGGTTTTTTTAACTCATCAATCTGTTGTTGAATTTCTATATACTTTGCTGATCCCTCTTTATGCTCCAATTGTTGAGTAGCAAGATCAATTAACCTTTGCGTATTATCTGTTGTAGCAGGAGCTTCATCAGCAGGGGTAGGTGTTTCTACAACAGGGACAGGAACCTCATGCATGGAGTCAGCATTAGCTGTAATCTGTGCCTCTTTTTCATTAACCAAAGGATTAGAAGACGGAGAAATCTCTGGAGTAGTGCCACCCAGTTGAGCATTAGCGGCCTTCTTTGATTCGGCTCTAGCTTGAAATCCAGTTCCCAAACCATGAAATGCACCAAACAAAATATCAGGAACCGCTTGTTCAACATTTGGTAAAAATGACTGTCCTTGTGCCGCCCTCAATCCACCAGAGACTCCAAGGTTTACGCCAGTAGCGGCGGCTCCGCCAATCAATCCTTGTGTTAGGGGACTTGCTCCCTTAAACAATGCACTGGTTGCCTCTCCAGCAATCGGCCCAAATACCGCATATGGTAAAATTGAAGCGGCAGACTTTTGTGCCTCCTTGCTTGCGGCTTCATGACCAGCGGCATCAAGCTGTGCAGGATCGGTAACTCCCTGCTGTTTTAATTCGGCAACCTTGGTATCATATGCCTCCCCATAGGCTTGACTTGCGGCCATTGTCGCCATTGTAGGAAACGCCAATGGCCCAGTGAGCATTCCAGGTGCAAGATCAATAACCCCTCCGATTCCCCTTCCGATCTGTGCCGCTGTGGATGTGTCCTTTTGAGATACTCCCAAAGCAGGAAACATCCCAGTGGCTTGCTGGCTTAATGCTCCAGCTTGCTGACCAAGCTGTTGTCTTTGCTGGATTAATTCTTGTTGTTGAGTATCAGAAGCATATTGAGGAAGTTTAAGCGTCTGCTCTTTCTGTGCTTGAAGATCACCAATTTCCCTTTGGAGATCGTTAATCTGATTTCCATATTCAGCAGTAGAAAATCCTTGCTTCTTAACAATCCCTTGAATGGCATCCAAGGATGCTTGCCTATCAGCAATTGCTTTATCAAAAGCAGATGTAGCTTCTTGAGTAGTTGCACCACGCTGGAAAGGAGCATTGACTCCAGATATATCTGTTACTGGTGCGGCTCCTGCTCTCTCAAACCCACCAGCAGTTTGGATTGCACCAGCGGCGGTCTGTGCGGCGGCAGATCTACCCAAAGCACTATACCAAGGCATTGATGAGCTAGTTACAGCAGATGGCCCAATGCTTCCTTGACCTCCAATCATTTGAGATCCATAACTACTTTGTTTTGGTATCAGATCAGAAAATGGATTTTCTGTAGCAACACTCTGATTTGCTTGAGTTGGTATAGTTTGATTTGAACCAGGTATTAAATCTGAAAAAGGATTTTGTTCTTGTTGATCTTCAGCAGATGATTTTGGAACTTTTCCATAATTGGATAAGAGTCTCTTTAGTTCTGCTGGACTTTTGGGAATCTGATTAAGGGGAATTTGATCAATAGGAATAAGATTCGCTTGTCCTGATTCTGCTCTGTAATCAGATGGATCTTTGTAAATATCAACTACATTTGGATTTCTATTTCCATGCCTATCAGCGGCAATATATGCCTCTCCTGTATCTTTATTTAAGAATACAGTTCCTAATGGATTTACCGATGGATTTACGGCAACAACTCCTGGTGTTAGCTGAATATTGTTTACACCCAATCCTTGTGCCGTATATGGATCATATGACTCATCAGCACCACCTACAGCGGCAGGGATGCTATAAGAAGTAAATGGCGTAGGGGCAGGAGACGCATCCCCTCCCGATGACCCACCATTGGGAATTAAATCGGCAAATGGATTTTCAGCCATAGGTTAAACAGGCTGTTCTTCTTCCTCTGGTTGCTCTTGTGATACATTAGAAGGAACCACTGGTTGAGATGGTGCAGTTGTTGCCGCTGGAATCATTCCACCAGTATTAAAATTTGGATTAATTTGCATTCCAGATGGAGTAGCCATTGGAGAAGCTGATGGTGCTTGTTGAGAAGCAGGGGCAGTGGGAGCTGAAGGTGCAGTTGAAGGTGATGTAGGTTCTCCTGCTGATTGAAGTCTTTTGAGAACAGCGTTTCGATCTGCATTTTGTGCAATTGCATCTCTTGCATGAAGAGCATTTTCAAAGTTCGGATCGCTAAATCCAGGGCGGTCTTTTTTAAGTGCAACGTATTGATTGAGTTTCTGTTGAAACAATTGAGCGTTATCCATGTTTTTTCCAGTTATCCAATCAGATAACAAATCTTTTGCACCAACAACATCCTTTCCTCCATTCCATAAATTCATTGCTCCTGCTCTATATTTTTGAAGCATTTGAGATGATTGACCGCCTGTTTCTGGACGGGCAATTGGATTCCCACTTGCGTCTACTGGATGAGAAGCGTTTGATGAATATAATCTTCCTGCATAATTTAATGCGGAACCTTGTAATCTAGCATTAGCCAATTCTCTAGCTCTAGCCATTTCGCTAACTTGTTGCATTCCAGTAATAAATTGATTGGACAAATGTTGAGTCAAAGGATTTTGACCAGCAAGGCCAGCGGCTTGAATTACATCTGACATACCACTTTGATCTCCACGGGCAACTTTTTGCATTCCATTAGCATATTGCTGTTGGATCATAGGCAACATTGCTTGTGCCGATTGCGTAGCGGCATGAGTCTCAATAGCATGACCAATCTGTTGACCAAGACCAGCAAGTTGATTAACAGTCTGATTGTTAGCCTGTTCTATTGTAGAAAATGGTGCGTATCCGATTGGCATATGATTAAGCGGCGGCTACTGCTGGAGCAGATTGCATTAATGAAGAAATTAAACTTGGCAAAGCATTAGTTTGAGCAAGTGTTTGTGATTGTCCAACAGCAGGATTGTAACTTTGTTGATTTCCTAATGAATTAAGATAACTTGCTTGGTTCATTGCACTATATCCTTGCAATCCAAGCTGACCTAATCCAAGTCCCATCTGATTTTGCATTTGGTTTTGCAACTGCTGACCTTGATATTGGTTAAATGCTCCTTGATATTGGCTTTCTGCTAGTTGGTTTCCTTGTCCAGCGGCTTGTGCGGCAAGTTGTGTTCCCAATCCTCCAGCTTGGAGTCCAGCGGATAATCCCACGGTTGGAGAAACAACCATTGTGTTAGCAAGCTGTTGCCATGTAGGTGCGGCACTCAATCCATATTGGGAAAGACCAAGGCTAGTCTGACCAATGTTACGGGCAAAATTAGCAGGAGCTTGTCCACCACCAGAGAATAGATTGAATCCACCACCAAGGTTCTGTGCTACCTGACGATTGATATTCTGCTGAACATCAAGAGGAATTTGCCCTTGAATATAGGAATTAAGTTGATTTAATGCAAGTTGTCGTTGTGCAGAAGATCCTGGTGTAACCCTGTTCTGGAGATTGATTTGTTGTTGAGTTCCTTGCCTAGCAAATTGCTGTCCTTCTTGTGCGGTTTGATTAAATAGATTAGATCCAAAACCCAATGCTTGAGGAGCCATTTGAGCATACTGCTGTTGCTCTAATGCTAGTGCTTGTTGAGGATCAAAAGTAGGAGTTTGTGAAGACGGGCCTTTTTCAAACAAAGTTGCCAATGGCCCAAGGGCAAGTGTTGTTGGCAAGTTTTTATTGCTAAAAAGTGAGCCTGTATCAAAATTCATATGCTTTTTATATTAGATATTTAGAATTAAATCAATAAGGCCATGCCGCACCATCATCCCACGCATATGTAGGAATCAAAGCATTAAGCATCATGTTATTTTGGAATTGCCTAATGGCACTACCAGTAGGCTCTTCCCTATCAGCAGTCTCTCTGTTGACTTCAAAGATAGCGTTCTGGAGGGAAACATTGTAAAGCTGATCACTACCCTTGTTCTCACGATAGACAACTGCCATGACAGCAGAGATCATTGCCTCTGGAGTAAATTCTACTTGCTCATTGAGATCGGTAAGATCGTAGTAATTTTTCTTACAATAAAGAATTACTGAATCCTTTACCTTGCCTTGGATGAAGTATCTACGGAAAGATGGATTGATGTCGTAGGGTTGGTAAACCGATAGCAACATCCTTGCACTATTATCTACGTCCCATGAATACAATTTAATGCGTCCAGCAGTCTGTGACTTCGTGCAAGCAAAGACAGTCTTGAAAAAATTAACGGAGTAAGCAAACGATGGAGCAATTCCAATAGTAATTGTCTCGCTGATGCGTGTTCCGTATGCATCCTCACCAAAGAAAGTAATCTGCTTTCCTGCATCAAGGGGAGACTCGGCTTCTACTGCAAGCTGATAAGGAGCAATATCATAGTTCTGGAAGGTAACGTGCTTGCCTCCCACCTCAATGAATTTCTTATTGCCACCATTCCATGCATACCCTTGTCCCCAACCATTTCCGTACCCACCACTGGCGGCATCACCCCATGAATCTTGGGGGATGCTCTGATACCATTCGTTACCCAAGGAGACAGGGTTGCCATCAATCCAAGCTAATCTTACTTGTCGATACAAACTTGGTAAAGTTAACAAGCTATTTACACACTTAATACAAACATAATCGCACAAACTATCTGCATCGACTTTATTCCATAAAAGAGAACGTGCCTTGTTCAAATATTGCAAAAGAATAGTTTGATTACAAGTTCCGCTATTTCCTGCGTAAGGACGCAATAGTGGAAGCATATCTTGAACGGAATAAAGAGACATATAAATAAGTATTTATACAGGAATCATCACTTTAAGTGAAATTCTTTTTGCTTTTGCAGATTCGATCATTTTCAATCGAGTTTCTTTTGTAATGCCTCTTGCTTTTGCGGCTTCTGATAATTTTTTCTTATGCTCTTGAGAGAAAACAATACCTTTTCTTGCTTTAGAAATCTTTTGGCAAGCATCTTGGGAGTGCTTCCTTCCTGTGCTACAGATTGAAATTATTCTTTTTATCTCTTCTGTTTGCCTTGGATTTTCACCGCCAGTTGTGCGGTTGTATCCAAAATCAGAATTTGTTGTTTGATATTTTGAGATCCACTCTTCTTCTTTCCATGAAAGGATTTCTTCTGGACAAAATTCAATTATAGAAAATTCAAAAGCATTCTCTCCATATTTTAACCATGCCCTTTGAAAGTGTTCATTCTCGTGATAATTACCACGCAATCTTGTTCTATGAGAAGACATTCTCGTAATGACATTTTTAGCCTGTCCAATATATCGCTTTCCGCTTTTAATATGTTTCCAACAATATATTCCAGATGCAGAGGCCATAACTAGATCATTTCTCCACGGGTTATCGGATGACCCACTAGGGAGCGAGTCATAGGACGTTTTGGGCCAGTAGTGGTCTTCACATCCGTCAGTTTGATTGACGGAGATTGCTTGACCTTGAGCATTTTGCTCCTCATCGCCCCGATTTTAGGGAGCTTTGGAAGAGCCATATTACAGCCAATCTGCGTTGAAGGTAGTACCCTTACCCATAGCAGTCTCATTAGCTGGCCCACCTACAGAGAATGCTCTCTGGTTGGACTCACCAATGGACTTGATACGAGCTGTACGAGCGTCCTTGTACGCACGAATGGTAGGAATATCTCCCTTGATCTGCACCCTCTGCATAGGTTGAGGGGTAGCATGATCGGAGACAATGCCCCTTTCGGTGTTGTCGTATGTGTATTGTTCGCCAGCCATATTACTTTTTGGAAGAACCACGACCTGGGGAAGTGGGTTCGGGTTGGAGTTTGCCAGCGTAGAAAATTCCGCTGAACTCCGTACCCTTTGGATGATTGCTCATCCCTTCTTTGATGGTTCCACGAGTGGACATTCCATCGCTCTGAAGTTTAGGCTCTGTTGCCCTGTTGATGTCTTTAGCCATATGTTTAGTTTGTTTTTAGTTTAGTTAGGTTGATGCGATAGATTGAACTGACCAGTTTACTTTTGTGTAATTTGTAACAGTTGGAAGAACAATTTGGAAGCCAGTAGTTGTTTGGCTACCATCAATAATAGACCAAGAATTAGCAGGAGCAGTAGTAGTTCCTGATGCACTCACAAAATAAGCTGTAATAATGTAACTTGTATTTGGCATTGCAGTAGCAAAAGTAACAATATTTAACCCCGAAGTTGGAGATGAAATTGTTCCACTTTGAACATTAACAGCCAAAGCATTGTACTCATTCTGAAGGTTTTGGATATTCTGATTGATCGTAGCAATCTGTGCAGGAGTAACTTGCCCAAGGCCAGGGATATTGATCGTGGAATTGTTTAAGAACAACTGGCAAAAACTATTAAAAACGTCTGACCAAGTGCCTTCAGGACACCAGTTATTGGGAATAACAGGAGACAAGATTTGAACTGGTGATGCTTGATTCTGCATAATTATTTGAGTTGTAACCTTATTTTAAGTAATTAGCAATCCTTTTATCCAGAGACAGAAGAGACAGACGTTGGAAGGGGAACGATACGATAGTAATCAAGATCAGGTTGGCAAGGGCATTGCACTGGTTCTGGATCATTATAGAAAGTATCGGGACAATCTCCAGCAGGGAGATCCAATGAGTCATTGAAGATTCCAGAGAGACGAACCCTATCCACAATGCAAGCTCCTGTAATGTCTATCTTGAATTGGAACTCGGCTCCCTCTTGTGGGGAAATCTGACCGAATGTTTCGCAATCGTTAATGTCAGGAGATGGGAACTTCAACTGCTGATAGCGAGGTTGAGATACTGCTGGAACACATCCAACCGTGATAGGGGTACATTCATCAAAACCAACCGTTATGGGTTGAGAAAGGGTAAAGAAGCAAGCATAGGAATCTGGACGATACTCACAAGCCACAGTAACAGCTTCCTTGAGATTGGAGATCCAGACTTCACCACCAGCAAGTTGCTTACGCACGAACTTTGATGCACCTGGGTTCGGCGTAAAATCATATCTCTTGGTAATGAAATACGAACCAATTGGAACACTTCCGTACTGAACAGAGTAATCATCTACGCCAGTAAGCAACGAGCTACTACTCTGAAGTTCGTAAAGACGATTAATATTGTCAGCATCAAATGAGAAAGCAAACCCACGTTGGACACCATTGATTTGAGCTGTGGATAGTTGAGTAGGTTGTGGGCCTTCCCATAGACCATTCCAGCGTGTAGGCATGGATGCATCTGGAGAGATCCTACTTTCTTGTTCAACGTCTAGGACAATCATTGCCCTACTAGGACGATGCAATCCACAAACAGATGGATCAGCAGTAGAAACAGTGAAAGGAGATACGGTTGCTATGAGTCGATTGTCAAAGAACATTGCACTCTCAAATTGCCTCAACCAAGGAGTATCATAGTTTACCCAAGGCTGAACTTCACGGGAGATTTTACGGAAGGAAAGAGCCTCATAGAAATCTACTTGAGCATTGTTGTAGAAAGCCCAACCATCATCACAACGGAAATAGACATCGTTGTTGACTCCAGTAATGCTCCAAGGCGATCGGCAACCACGACCAATAAGAGAAACCTTCTGGATGTTGTTTGCTTGCCATGTTGTGCGATCTTGGGAGAGATCAAGAGTAAATGATCCGTTCTCACAGAATACTACAAGCTCACCTTGACCACGCACATTGATGTTGAGGGACGGCATGATCCTCATGCCTGTAATCAATCCAAGATTAGCAGGGGGAGTAAATGAACCACCTTCTTGCCAGTAGGTTTGCTCGGTAAAGTTTTGGGTATTGGATGTCGTTGTGAATCCGTTTCCGTAGATGATGTCAGAGATATAGATATTGTTGTTGGCATCACTCACTGCTACACGCCCGTAAGCATATGCCATGATTGTTCCAATCGGCATCTGTTGCTTAACAGGGTTGAGCCTAAAACAAGTATTGGGCTGTGCCGCTGTGATCGTTTTATTGCCAGCCGTAGTTGTTGCAATGTTTGACCAAGGAGTAGATGAACCATCTGGAAATACGCTACGAACTTGGAATTCGTATTGAGTGGTTGAATTAACAGCAGAAAAACTATATCCAACTTGTCCATACGAAACTATGGCAATGGTGCTAAATATTGTGCTACCAGATTGAACTTGGATTTCGTTTGAGACCGCACCTGGGGCATTTTCCGTCCAAGTTAAATTAATAGTTGTAGATCCATTTCCTTGTGCTTGGAGATTTGTTGGAACACCAGATATATCTCCAGACCATGCAATAGGATCTTGGTATCCGTTTTGGATATACATCCAATCTTCAGCTTGAATAAACCATGTATGCATCATGGTTGGATCATTTCCATCAATGAGTTTGTAAAGAGTGCCTACATTGTTAACGATAGAAACAAAGTAAATTGTTCCTGCAACTGAAACTACAAACCCATCTAGTGAGCCAGATTTGATTGCCTTGTAAGGCCAAGCACCTTGGAAGTTTCCAGTTTGGAATGCGGTAAGGATAGATGGATCTTGTCCGTATGCTGGCGTAATTGGGATCTCCGTAAATGGAGGACGAGTAGCATTTACTCCTTGTCTAAAAGATCGGTTTACGCACGATGAAACATATTCCGCTGGAAGGATTGACGGATGCGTTTCCGCATCCATTCCAATCGTTATCGTAGAACCATCGTAGACTCTGCCATCGCTCGCCATTTTTGGCTAGATTTTTATGCAGTAAACCATTGCAAGGTTTACAGGACGAGTTTCTGTTCCGTAACGAGGAGTTCCATTTGTTCCATCAGTAATTTCACTGGTCGTTGTTTTAGCAGATCCAGTTAATCCAGATCCAGATCCACCAGCAAATGTATTTGATACCGCAGTTCCACCATAGGAATGTTCATGTCCTTGGAAATTATCAGCTTGAATTGTTCCAATAGTTCCAGCGGAGTATGTTATACCACCAGATGTTTGAGTTCCAGCACCACGAATAAACAAACCAGATAGGTTTGGAACACCAAATGTTCCTGTGCTTCCTCCGTAAGTATTTCCAAGCAAAGCTCCAAGAGTAGGATATGCGGCTGTTGTATAAACAGAACCGTCACACAATAACCACCCAGCAGGAACAATTCCAGATGTTACATTATAAGCAAATGGAAGAACAGCACCAGATGGCACACTGGTTCCTGTGATTGCAGTAGCGGCAACTGCATAAGGATTGCCATTAGCATCAAATGATACTACTTGACCAGAAGATCCAGTAAGTTGAGCTACACTTCCAAGGGTTCCGCTGACACTTGGTCTATAAACCAATCCTTGTGTTGGAACAATGTTCTCAATCGTTCCCCATGCAGTTGTAGTTCCACTAGGTGATATAACGGGGAATTGAGTTTCAGAAGATGTTGAAGGCTTAAATGCAACAAGCTGACCAGTAGGAGTAGTTCCTTGAATTGCCCCAACTATTGTAGATGATACTTGATTTGAAGAAACTATAGAAGCAGTTCCAGTTCCAGATCCCACTCCTGTAGCAGTAAATGTAACACCTACTGTATTTGAGGATGCTCCAATAGAAGTCCAGCTAGTTGTACCAACAAAAACAATGGTATAAGAATTACCAGCAATGATATTTTGTGCTGGATAAATAGCACCGTTACTACCTCCCAAGAAAATAGGATTACTTGAAGATCCATCTCCCCAATTTACAAGTCCAGTTGATTGATTATAAGTAAGAATGCTATTTGATAAAATAGTAGGTACAGTGTACTTACAAGAAGAGTAATCCTCACCAACTACACGCTGGATTACACCAGTACCAAGAGCTGTACAAGTTGTGGGAAAATTAGGGTTACAAGCCGATGGTGCGTATTGGACGGTGTTGTTGCAATTACATCCACCGTAGTATCCCGATCCAGTATTGTTACATCCGCAAGCCATAGTTTTTTAGTTGTAGTTGGTTTTTAAGAAAAGATCAATAGTTATGTAGTATATGTGCCGTTACCAGTAAAAGTCAAAATGGTGTTTCCTGCTCCATCAGATGATTGAGTGGCATTGGTATAAATTCCAGAGAAGTATTGGTTAGGAATCGAAAGGATGCAAACACCCGAGAATCCAGCAAGATTGAAATCATATGCTTTAGTTTGGCTTCCGCTTCCATAATTTCCATATCCCAATCCACCAATGATAGTATATGTATCACCATCATTATCAGCACTTCCACCACCTCCTGCTCCATAATAAACAGAAGTTCCAGTAATGGATGAAGCTATTCCATTTCCTCCACCACCACCTATAACATTTCCACTTCCATCATACGTTGCAGGAGTGCCAGCGGTTCCAGCACCACCTCCACCCCCTCCATATCCTTCACCAATATAAATACCTTTTCCTCCAGCACTTCCATTGTGTCCTTGAGTTGCAGTTCCTCCTGCTTGTAAAGCACCTCCACCACCACCAGAACTTCCATTTGCCCCCGTTCCAGCGGAACCACCACCTCCACCACCAAGTGCTGTTAATGTTTGGTTCTTGAAAGATATAATTGAGCTTTGTCCATTTCCTCCATTTGCACCAGTATCTCCAGCGGCGGCAATTCCACCAGACCCAACAGATACATTAATTACATTTGCACTGTTTAATGTGAAAGATGATGTCAATACACCACCTCCTCCACCACCTCCTGCTGGCCCACCATCAGAATCACCACAAGCTCCTCCACCACCAACTAAAAGATAGTTAATTGGAATATGTGCAAAGAACTTTAATTTAGATAATATTTCAGTTGGAGTAGCACACAAAAGAAAAGGTGCATTAGACACATTGGAATGCTGAATGTAGGGAAGATTAATTGGAAGTTGTTTACTTCCATCTGCAACGACAAACTTCTGTCCATCCCAAGTAACAAGGGAAGGATTAGATCCAGGGACTATTGGGTATTGAGTTCCACACCCACAGAAGTTGGTTGTGCCATACATGGGTTATCGCATTCTACGAGCCGTAAGATAACAACCAATAGTAACTGAACTTCCACTTCCAGAAGTTGCTGGTGCTTGAGCAACCGCATAAACCGTATTACCAGTATTTTGGATTACATTAACAATTGGAGATGAAACTTCACAAGTAAACGTATTTCCAGATGCACCATTAATAATAGGAAATTGAAGTCTATTTGGAATAGAAGGAACTCCCGTAGCTGTACTTATTCCTGCAACAAATCCAGCACCAGCGGTAATTGTAACATTAGTGCAATTAATAATAAAAACAGCAGAAAACTGCCAATCTCCATTAGTTAATGGAGGATTTGATCCTGATGTAATTGTTAACAACTCTTGGGTTTGTCCAATTGGATTAAAAGCTATGCCACCAGATGACCAAGAAAGAACTTCTCCCACAAGTCCAGATCCCTGTGGTGCGGCAGTAACAGTTCCACTTACTCCTACAATTCCTGTCTGCCAAATAGGAGCAGTTCCAGAACTATTAACAGTGTAAATTTGGTTAGCTGTTCCAGTTCCAGATCCAGACGCAAGCGGATTGTAATAACCCAATGTACCATTTACATCTGCACCCACACTCCTCAATGGAGTTCCAGATACTTGCTGTAGTGAAGGCAAATAAATAGGAGCTTGGATAGATCCATCACCAAAACGAGTTACAGAACCATCATAAAGAACCAATGCTGGATTAAGAGTAGGATTAAGCCTGTTGATCTGGCTACCATTCTGCCAAACAAGCGGCCCAACTCCTTGGCTTGTAGGAGGAATTATGCTAATTGGAACTGTATTGTAGCAAGACATATTAAACTATTTGAGATATGGGAACTAACACAAATGTTCCAGTTGCGGTAAGTCCTACAACATATTGGATATTGGAAGCATTTGATTGTTGAAGATTTGGGAGGGAAATTGGGTTTTGGGTAGATCCATCTGCAACGACAAATGTTTGCCCATTCCATGTCTGGAGAGATGGATTAGGGGGCGTAGGCACAACATAGGAGTTATTTGTGCCACAACACTGTCCATTGTTATAATTCATTAGGCAAAAGTTTGGATCATTTGCTGGTCACGGGACAACCAGCCTCGGAGATTATTACGCAAATCAGGTCTTCTGTCAGCTATTTCTTTGTAATGCTGATCATTGTACTGACCAATCTTGATTGCTAGTTGGTGAGCATCCTCTTGGAATGCCGCTTGCTCTGTATTGGAACCAATCTTTCCATCAATAGCAATGTGGACACCAAGAGCATTTATTGATTCTTGGAGAATCTTGAATGCCGTTCCGTATCCTTCATTCACGGCAATGTTGGCTACTTCTTCTCCCACGCCTACGGGCAAGAGATCGGCTCTGGATTCTGACCAGTAATAATCATGGTAGGTATCAGCTATCCATTCTGGCGTAGGGTTGTCAGGCAAGTGATCATCTTTTTGGGTAAGCCCACAGAATGTAATCCCTGCACCATCATGATCATCTTCCTTGAGGATATTGCCCTGATGGTCAACAGTTGCCTCGACGTTGCAGATGAACTTCAGCCAATAGGTAAACCGTGTTGTGTATTTACCATCAGAATAATCTATGATGTCTTGAATTTTCATAAGTCTTTTACTCTAGGCGAGGGCAATGACTCTGGCTCATCTTCTATTGCGTCACTCTCAAATGGCTTTTGGATCAGCTTTGATCCACGATTTGCGGCAAAAATAGATGCTACCCAAGTCAAGGCAGATGAAGGATTAAATTGATTCTCTGGATGGAAGTGATGAGAAATCACGGTGTATCCAATAAGAACAGCAAAGGCACAAACAAGAATAATTTCCCATACAAGGAATGAGATTCTTAAACTAGATGGAGTTCCATTAGTTTCACTGATAACTCCTTGAAGGAATTTCATCATAGGTGTGATAGCAAAGCCCAAGAAGCACCAAATGCTGAAGCACCAGCACCAATACCAATGAACAATCCATAAGGTGAAAATGCCATTGCAATCCTACTAACAAAGAATCCAGCAATTAATCCAATCAATGAAGAAAGGAAGAACAGAAGTTTGTTAAAGTGAGAAATCTTTTGCTTGAGATCAGCAATTACTTTGTCCTTTTCTTTATCGGCATTCATAAAGAAATCCCTTTGTGCCTGGATCTTTTTGGCTAGATCAGCTTCCGTAAATAGTTGGGTCTGAACTTGCTTGATGTTGTTTTGTGCAACCTCAATAGCTTTGTTTTTTAGTGATATGCTTTTATTTTTCAGAGCCTCATTTAATGCTTTTGCGGCATTGGTTGTATTGGCAATCGCTGGACTCAAATCCATATACACGGGCTTGGGTACGCTGGCACACCCAACCAAAAGAAAAAGTGATATGAAAACCAGATACTTCATTTGCTTAATTTCTTAATGCTTGCATAAATAGCAATGCAACCAGCAAAGAAAGAAACAATGAAAGTAATATTCTGCAACCAAATGTGTGACGTATTGAAAAAAGAGATCAGCAAAGTGACAAGGGAAACTAAAGCACTTGTTGATGCTGTTCCGTCAGGACTTGGCGAAGATGAATGATTCATAAAAAACTATTATATTATTGGCATTGATGATTCAACTAATTTTGGAGTGGTCTCCGTGATCCAAGATGGAAGTTCCGTGTCTGGTGGATTAAGCAAAGCTGACCATGTGAAGCTGATAGGTTCACCTACTGGTTGATCAAATCCGTTCTCGTCCTTTGTGTAGGAAGCATAGACAGGGGTGGGCACGATATTCACGCCCCAAACAGGGATAGCAGTTGGAATTGGAGGCAATTCATACACCCAAGGGAGCGAACTGCCATCCTGTAAAGCTGTGCAAGAAAAAGTTCTCATGGGAGGGAAAGGCCAACGCCCAAAGTTGATTTGTAGAGATTATACAAATTCAAAGGTGCAGATGAATTGTAGGCATTTACAATCATTGCAAAGGGATATGTTCCTGCAATTTGATTGTTTCCAGAATATCTAGCACCAAGAAAAAGATTATTTGTAGAATTTAATCTT